>Ga0182747_1000172_pt1 | contig 70448 bp, 71 predicted proteins | sample eDN3rd30CBELigBY_FD_128526 | JGI IMG/M metagenome (GOLD analysis project Ga0182747, IMG submission 128526) | Enriched backyard soil microbial communities from Emeryville, California, USA - eDNA 3rd pass 30_C BE-Lig BY (version 2) (version 2) | ecosystem: Environmental > Terrestrial > Soil >... | reverse complement strand
CCTTCACCAACAACCTGTCGGCCAAGGTCGAAGGTCTGTACGTGAACCTCGACCAGGACGACAACAACTTCTTCGGCATCGACAACGACGCCGAGTTCGGTGTGGTTCGCGCCGGTCTGAACTTCCGCTTCGGCACCTACTAAGATCCGTCTCACCCGAGACAGACGAAAAGGCCCGGGTCACCCCGGGCCTTTTTTGTTAGGGCCTTGCGGGAGGCCGCCGGGCCGGGACGGTCACGTCAGGGAGATTCACGGAGTATCGGTCCGTCGATCCGACCGACCTGGATTTTCACGTGTCCGACAAATCGATCCAGATTCGTGTCGTAGACATCCCGATAGAGACGCCAGATCTGCTCGCCATTGAGTCCGATTCTGTCCAGGTCCAGCAGGACCAGCAGGCCTGAAAATGGATCGTCGACGATCCTTCCCAGGACGGAGGCCGCCCCCAAATTGCCGGCTGCGAGCTTCGTGATGGCCCCTTCGATGGTGTCCGTCGCTTCGATCATTCATCGACGATAACACCACTCTCCCGTGCGACAATAGATTGCGAAGCTTGCCGCGATCGGCGCCGAATCCCTCCCCCCGTCACAACCGCACGCCTTCAGGCAGCTGTGACCTGACGTGCATCCAATAAAAAAGCCGGAGCCCGAGGGCTCCGGCGAAGGCAGGCTGCGGAACCGCAGCCGGGAGGAAAAGTCGTGCTCCTTAGACGGAGTAGTACATCTGGAATTCGACCGGGTGCGGGGTCATCTCGAAGCGGGCGACTTCCGTCATCTTCAGCTCGATGTAGCTGTCGATGAAGTCGTCGTTGAAGACGCCGCCGGCCTTCAGGAACGCGCGGTCCTTGTCGAGGCTGGCGAGGGCTTCGCGCAAGCTACCGCAGACGGTCGGGATCTTCTTCAGCTCGCGCGGCGGCAGATCGTAGAGATCCTTGTCCATCGCCTGGCCGGGATCGATCTTGTTGATGATGCCGTCGAGACCGGCCATCAGCATCGCCGCAAAGGCGAGATACGGGTTGGCGGTCGGATCGGGGAAGCGAACCTCGACGCGCTTGGCTTTCGGCGAGGTCGTCCACGGAATACGGCAGGAAGCCGAGCGGTTACGGGCCGAGTAGGCCAGCAGCACCGGAGCCTCGTAGCCCGGGACGAGACGCTTGTAGGAGTTCGTCGACGGGTTGGTGAAGGCGTTGAGCGCCTTGGCGTGCTTGATGATGCCGCCGATGTACCAGAGGCATTCCTGGGACAGGTCGGCGTACTTGTTGCCGGCGAAGAGGGGCTTGCCGCCCTTCCACAGCGACTGGTGCACGTGCATGCCCGAGCCGTTGTCGCCATAGACCGGCTTCGGCATGAAGGTGGCCGTCTTGCCGTAGGACTGGGCGACATTGTGGATGCAGTACTTGTAGATCTGCATCTCGTCGGCGGTGCGAACGAGGGTGTTGAACTTCGTGCCGAGCTCATGCTGGGCGGAAGCCACCTCGTGATGGTGCTTCTCCACCGTCACGCCCATGGCCTTCATGGCAGCCAGCATCTCGCTGCGCATGTCCTGAGCGGAGTCGAGCGGCGGAACCGGGAAATAGCCGCCCTTGGTCGGGATGCGGTGGCCGAGATTGCCGCCCTCGTAAGGCGTGTCGCCATTGATCGGCAGCTCGGAGGAGTCGAGCTTGAAGCCGGTGTTGTAGGGGTCGGCCATGAACTTCACGTCGTCGAACACGAAGAACTCGGCCTCGGGACCGACATAGACGGTGTCGGCGATGCCCGTGGACTGCAGGTAGGCCTCGGCCTTCTTGGCGATGCCGCGCGGATCGCGGTTGTAGGGCTCGCCGGTCGCCGGCTCGAGGATGTCGCAGTTGATCGACATGGTCGAGGCGGAGAAGAAGGGGTCGATCTGAGCGGTCGTCGGATCGGGCATGAGGGTCATGTCGGATTCGTTGATCGCCTTCCAGCCGGCGATGGAGGAACCGTCGAACATGATGCCGTCGGCGAACAGGTCTTCATCGACCATGCCGACGTCGAAAGTGACGTGCTGCCACTTGCCGCGCGGGTCGGTGAAACGGAAGTCGACATACTTTACGTCGTTATCCTTGATCGCCTTGAGCACTTCCTTGGCGGTCTGCATGGTCGTCAGGTCCTCTTCTGCCCTTTTAGGATTGTCCTCGGCCCGGAAAGGCCTCGGCTTAGGAAAGCAAGCTTAGATCGCGTCGGATCCGGTCTCGCCCGTGCGGATACGAACGGCCTCTTCGACCGTCGAAACGAAAATTTTGCCGTCGCCGATGCGCCCGGTCTGGGCGGCCTTGCGAATGGCCTCGATCGCGCTCTCGGCCATCTCGTCGTTGAGGACGATCTCGAGCTTCACCTTGGGCAGGAAGTCCACGACGTACTCCGCCCCCCGGTACAGCTCGGTATGGCCTTTCTGGCGACCGAATCCCTTGGCCTCGATGACGGTAATGCCCTGAAGGCCGACTTCCTGGAGAGCTTCTTTGACTTCATCGAGCTTGAAGGGCTTGATGATGGCTTCGATCTTCTTCATCCGGGTCCAACCGCTTTTCGTTCGAGGTTTTGCCGCTTTTAGCACCAGCAAGAGGCGCCTTCCATGCGTTCGTCGATTCAAACTCGGCCATTTTGCCGACTTCGTGAGCATATCATGATCAAAGTTTGTGCAGTTGCGGAAAACCTCGCCAAATCGTCGAAAACAGGTCCAATTTGCTCTCATGACAGCCCCTGAACTCGTTCTGAGCCCCTCCGAAATGAAGCAGGCGGACCTGGAAGCCGTCGCGAGGGGGATTCCGGGCATCGAGCTCATGAGACGGGCAGGGCGGGCGGTGGCGGATTCTGCCGAAAAATTAGTCTCTTCGGGCTCTCGGATCGCCATTGTCGCCGGCCCTGGACAAAATGGAGGCGATGGCTTCATCGCGGCGACAATCCTGGCCGAACGAGGCTATCGCGCCTCGCTGTTTCTCCTCGGCAGCCGGGACCGCCTGAGGGGCGATGCGGCGGAAGCGGCGAGGGGCTGGACCGGAGCTGTCCTGGAAGCTGAAGACGCCTCCTTCTCCGAGGCAGACCTGATCGTCGATGCGCTGTTCGGCACCGGGCTTGCTCGCGACCTCGACGGCGCGGCGCGCCATGTGGTCGACCGGATGAACGGATCGGGCAAGCCGATTTTGGCGGTGGATCTTCCCTCGGGCATCGATGGTGACACGGGAGCGGTGCGGGGCATTGCGGTCAAGGCTGCCCGCACCGTGACCTTCGCGGCGCGCAAGCCCTGCCACCTGCTCCTGCCGGGCCGGGCCTTCTGCGGGGAGGTCGCGGTGGCCGATATCGGTATCGGCCGCGAGATCCTGGCGGCGAAGGGCGGACAGCTCTTCGCCAATCATCCGGATCTCTGGTTGCGGGTGCTGCCGCAGCCGGGGCTCACATCCCACAAATACGAGCGCGGCCACACCCTCGTTGCATCCGGCGGAGCGACCCGGACCGGTGCGGCGCGGCTGGCGGCGCGGGCAGCGCTTCGCATCGGCTCCGGGCTCGTGACGGTGGCCTCGCCGCCCGAAGCCCTCGGGGTCAATGCGGCGCATCTCACCGCGATCATGCTGCGAGGCTGCGACGGTCCGGAGGGGCTGCATGCCATCCTGCAGGATACCCGGCTCAATGCCCTCGTTCTGGGGCCCGCGCTCGGGGTCCATGCCGGCACGCGGGCGATGGTGGCTGTCGCGGTCCACGCCAGGCGCCACCTCGTCCTCGACGCCGATGCGCTGACCTCGTTCGAAGGGCTGGCATCGGAACTCCACGGGGCCTTCCGCCATGCTCCGACGGTGCTCACGCCGCATGACGGGGAGTTCAACCGCTTGTTCAAGGGGCACCCGGATATCTTTGATCCGCAATCGAAAATCGAGCGGGCGCGGCGGGCCGCTGCCTATACGGGCGCGGTGGTGGTGCTGAAGGGGGCAGATACGGTGATCGCGTCGCCCGACGGCCGAGCGGCGATCAACGAGAACGGCACGCCTTATCTCGCGACGGCGGGTTCCGGCGATACGCTCTGTGGGCTGATTGCCGGGCTGATGGCGCAGAATGTGCCCGCCTTCGAGGCCGCCTGCGCCGGGGTCTGGATCCACGCCGAGGCGGGGCGCAGTTTCGGACCGGGCCTCATCGCCGAGGATCTGGCCGAGTTGGTGCCGGGCGTGCTGCGCCGGCTGCTTAACTGACCTCGATCCAGGTCCAGAGGCCGGCATCGAAGCGCTCCATCACCGTCGAGGCGAGGAGCCATTTTCCCGGATTGTCGGCGACGAAGGCGATGCGGACCGTCTTGTTTTCCGGCACCTGTACCGTGTCGAGGAAATAGGGCTCCCAGCCGTCGTCGAGGGCGTGCAGCAGCCGGAAGCAATGGCCGTGCAGATGCATCGGCTGCATCAGGCCGGTCTGGTTGACGAGCGTCAGCACGACCGGGGTGCCGCGCTTCACCTTGACGAGAGGCGCGCCCGAGGGCTTACCGGCAGCGCCGTTGAGCGTCCAGGGGATGTTCGACGCTGCCGGATCGCCCTTGATCGTTACGTCCTTGCGGGTGGCGCTCTGAAGCCTGATCGTGTCCGGCAGGCGCGGGTTCTGTGGGAGCGGCGCGATGTCCGGCGGGGCCGGGCGCTTCTCGCCGACGGTGACGATCTCGACGAGGGGCATGCCGTCTCCGAGCATGGCCGTTACCGCGCCCCTCGCATCCGCTTCCGATGGCAGGTCCACCAGAAGGTCGTAGCGGGTGCCGGGGGCGAAGGGCAGAGAGGCGCGTAAGGGCTCGAAGGTGCCCGCGGCCGGCTGTCCGTCGACGGCGATGACATAGGCCTTCAGCCCGTCGAGGCGCAGACGCATGGCCCGTGCATTGCAGGCATTGGCGAGGCGAAGGCGTAAGCGTCCGCCCGGCGGCGCCTCGATCCGCTGCGGTGTCGCTGCGCCGTTCACGCTGAGCCAGCTCCCCAGACGGCCGGCGGGAGTCGCCTCCGCCGGCTTCTCGAACGGGACGAGCGAACCGTCGTCGTTCAGGCGCCAGTCGTCGATCAGCAAGGCGACGTCCTTGTCGACCTGCGGCGGATTCCGCTCCTCGACGACCAGCAGCCCCGAGAGACCGCGCTCCAGGGGCTCGGCACTCCCGCCGAGGACGCATGGGCGGATCAGGAAGGTCCCGGCATCGGGTGGCGTCAATCGGTATTCGTGGCTTCGGCCGGTGGCCACCGGCTCCTGCGTCAGCCCACCGACGCCATCCATGGCATTCGGCCCGCGCAGGCCGTGGAAATGCAGGGAAAGGGGCAGGGGCGTCTCGTTTCTCAGCGACAGCCGCAGGTCCTCCCCCTGCTTCACCTTCACGACCGGACTCATGGAGCCGTCGAACCTCCAGACCTCAGCCTCGGCTGACGCGTCGGTGCGCAGTTTCATCGGCGCGGGCTTCGCCGTCAGGATGATTTCGGACCCGGAGGAGGTCTGCGACCGGCCTGGCCGAGGCAGACCGACCAGGGTCGTGGCGAGACCGGCGGTGACGCCGCGGCGGGTGATCATGGAGCGGGCTTCTCGCGTGGCTTGAAGATCGTGCAAAGGGGGTACAGCCTTGAACGCGAACGGCCAAGTTTGGTTGCCATTTGGCCGCATGCGAACTTTTTTGACGCCAAGAACTTTTTTGATGCACTGTCTTTTAACCGTGCTATAGAGCCGCGTCCCGGAAGAGGGGTGCGTCCGCGCGCCGCTCGCGCGCGGGCGTGGCGGAATTGGTAGACGCACTGGATTTAGGTTCCAGCGACGAAAGTTGTGGGGGTTCGAGTCCCTCCGCCCGCACCAATCCCGCCAGGGTTGGTTATCCGGAGGCTCCGTGTGGCCTGGTTGACGGCATCAAGCCGCATCGGCCGGAGCCTGACAGAAATTTTTCGAGCGAATGAAGGCGAATAATACCATGCAGGTGACGGAAACACTGTCCCAAGGCTTGAAGCGAGAGTTCAAGGTCGTGCTCCCGGCCACCGAGTTGGAAGAGCGCCTGACCAGCGAGCTGAGCACCCTGAAGGATCGCGTGCGGATCAACGGATTCCGCCCGGGCAAGGTGCCGGTGGGCCACCTGCGCAAGGTCTATGGTCGCTCCGTGATGGCCGACGTGCTGCAGAACGCCGTCAACGAGGCCAACCGCAAGATCGTCGAGGACAACGGCCTGAAGCTCGCCCACGAGCCGCAGGTTCAGTTCCCCGAGAGCCAGGACGAGGTCGAGAAGGCCATGGACGCCAAGGGCGACCTCGCCTTCACGGTGGCCCTCGAGGTCCTGCCGGTCTTCGAGCTCGCCGATCTGTCGGACGTCGCCGTCAAGAAGCCGGTGGCCGAGATCACCGACACCGAGATCAACGAATCGCTCGAGCGCATGGCCAAGCAGAACCGCTCCTTCGAGACGAAGGAAGGCGCTGCGGTCGATGGCGACCGGGTCGTCGTGGACTTCGTCGGCCGCATCGACGGCACCGAGTTCGAGGGCGGCAAGGGTGAGGACATCCGGGTCGAGCTCGGCTCGAACACCTTCATCCCGGGCTTCGAGGACCAGCTCCTCGGCCTCAAGGCCGGCGATACCAAGCTCGTGAAGGTCACCTTCCCGGTGAATTACATGGCCGAGCACCTGGCCGGTAAGGACGCCGAGTTCGACGTCACCGTGAAGGAAGTCGAAGCTCCCGGCGAGCTGAAGATCGACGACGAGATGGCCAAGGGCTTCGGCATGGAATCCCTGGACAAGCTCAAGGACGCGATCCGCGACGCCATCAAGCGCGATTTCGATGCTCAGTCCCGCCGCAAGGTGAAGAAGGAGCTTCTCGACGCCCTCGACGCCAAGTACAGCTTCGAGCTGCCGCCGACCCTCGTCGAGCAGGAGTTCTCGGCCGTGTGGGCGCAGGTTGTCGGCGACATGAAGTCGAACAACCGTACCTTCGAGGACGAGAGCACCACCGAGGACGAGGCGAAGGCCGAGTACCGCAAGATCGCCGAGCGTCGCGTGCGCCTCGGTTTGGTCCTTGCACAGATCGGTGAGAAGTCCGATATCAAGATTTCCGACGATGAGGTGACTCAGGCCCTCATCGAGCGGGTCCGCCAGTATCCCGGCCAGGAGCGTCAGGTTTGGGAGTTCTACCAGAAGAACCCGCAGGCCCTCGCTGAAATCCGGGCTCCTCTGTTCGAGGAAAAGGTCGTCGACCAGATCCTGTCGCAGGTGAAGGTGAACGAGGAGACCGTCTCCAAGGACACGCTCTTCAGCGATGAGGACGAGGGCGGAGAGAAAGCCGGCAAGGGCGAGTAACGCTCCCTTAAGCGTCTCGTTGCTTGCATGAAATGCACGGCCGCGGATTCGCGCGGCCGAATTGGAGCAGTGAGACAATGAGAGATCCGGTAGCGCTCTTTAACAATACGCTCGTCCCGATGGTGGTTGAGCAGTCGAACCGCGGCGAACGCGCCTTCGACATCTATTCGCGCCTCCTGCGCGAACGGATCATCTTCCTCACGGGTCCCGTCGAAGACTACTCGGCCTCGCTGATCGTGGCGCAGCTCCTGTTCCTCGAGGCCGAGAACCCCAAGAAGGAAATTTCCTTCTACATCAACTCGCCCGGCGGCGTCGTGACCTCGGGCCTGTCGATCTACGACACCATGCAGTTCATCCGCTGCCCGGTCTCGACCCTCTGCGTCGGCCAGGCCGCCTCCATGGGGTCCCTGCTGCTCACCGCCGGCGAGAAGGGCATGCGCTTCGCCCTCCCGAATGCCCGCATCATGGTCCACCAGCCCTCCGGCGGCTACCAGGGCCAGGTCACGGACATCATGATCCACGCCCGCGAGAGCGAGGCCCTCAAGCGCCGGCTGAACGAGATCTACGTCCAGCACACCGGCCAGCCCTATGAGGCTGTCGAGAGGGCCCTGGAGCGCGACAACTTCATGACCGCCGAGGCCGCCCAGGAATTCGGGCTGATCGACCAGGTCATCGCCAAGCGTCCCGAGCCGGCAGCCCCTCCGGCCTAACCCTTAAAACCTGGGGACAAATTCCTCCCAGGTGCGTCTTTTTGCCGAGTAATCCCGTTTCTATTGATCACGCGCCCGCTGCGTGATTGCATGTGGATTCGGGAGACGTGGCGATTTGGACGATCAATTCTTAGCGACGGAACATTTTGTTAGCTCTGTCGCTCATAATTTAAAGGTGCTGGGCCGGCACGGACCGCCCCGGTACGGATTGGAGATGTGATAATGACCAAGGCTGGCGGCAACGACTCCAAGAGTACGCTGTACTGCTCCTTCTGCGGCAAGAGCCAGCACGAGGTTCGCAAGCTGATCGCTGGCCCGACGGTTTTCATCTGCGATGAATGCGTCGAGCTGTGCATGGACATCATCCGCGAGGAGTCGAAATCGTCTCTCGTGAAGTCCCGCGACGGGGTACCCACCCCGAAGGAGATCAGCCGCGTCCTCGATGACTACGTGATCGGCCAGGAGCACGCCAAGAAGGTGCTCTCGGTGGCGGTCCACAACCACTACAAGCGCCTGGCCCACGCGACGAAGCACAACGACGTCGAACTGGCCAAGTCCAACATCCTGCTGATCGGTCCCACGGGCTCGGGCAAGACCCTGCTCGCCCAGACCCTCGCCCGGATCCTCGACGTTCCCTTCACCATGGCCGACGCGACTACCCTTACGGAAGCAGGCTATGTGGGCGAGGACGTGGAGAACATCATCCTCAAGCTGCTCCAGGCTTCCGACTACAATGTCGAGCGGGCGCAGCGCGGTATCGTCTATATCGACGAGATCGACAAGATCTCCCGCAAGTCGGACAACCCCTCGATCACCCGCGACGTATCGGGCGAGGGTGTGCAGCAGGCTCTCCTGAAGATCATGGAAGGCACCGTCGCCTCCGTGCCTCCGCAGGGCGGCCGCAAGCATCCGCAGCAGGAGTTCCTGCAGGTCGACACCACCAACATCCTGTTCATCTGCGGTGGCGCCTTCGCCGGGCTGGAGCGGATCATCGCCGGCCGGGGCAAGGGCACGTCGATCGGCTTCGGCGCCAGCGTGAGCTCGCCCGACGATCGCCGGACAGGCGAGATCTTCCGTGAGGTCGAGCCCGAGGACCTGCTGAAATTCGGCCTGATCCCGGAATTCGTCGGCCGCCTGCCGGTCCTGGCGACGCTGGAAGACCTCGATGTCGACGCCCTGAAGACCATTCTGCAGGAGCCGAAGAACGCCCTGGTGAAGCAGTACCAGCGCCTCTTCGAGATGGAGAACGTGCAGCTGACGTTCCAGGACGAGGCCCTGACCCTCATCGCCAAGAAGGCGATCGAGCGGAAGACGGGTGCCCGCGGCCTGCGCTCCATCATGGAAGGCATCCTGCTGGAGACCATGTACGACCTGCCGGGCCTCGATTCCGTCGAGCAGGTGGTGATCGGGTCCGAAGTGGTGGAGGGCAAGGCGAAGCCGCTCTTCATCCACGGCGAGCGTACCGAACAGGCGGCCAGCGCCAGCGCGTAAGGGCGGCGGGGCCCGTCCCATAAGCTGTACCGTTGCGGGCAATCGTCTTGAAACACCTTGTCCGCAACGCCACATTATCTCTTGCGCCGGCCCTGTCCGCTCATTTCCGGAGGGGCAGTCCGGCGTACCGGATGCAGCCATAAAAAAAGCCTGAGCATCCCGGTTATCCGTCCGACATTCAGCTCATCCGAGGGGGTCGTCGGACGCAGTGAAAAGGAAGTCGTCTCATGACACAATCGAAGCCACGTCAGCCTGTCGTTCCAGGCTCGACCGGAACCTATGCGGTTCTGCCTCTGCGCGACATTGTTGTCTTTCCGCATATGATCGTGCCGCTCTTCGTCGGCCGCGAAAAGTCGATCCGCGCGCTTGAGGAGGTGGTCAAGGGGGACCGTCACATTCTTCTGGCAACCCAGATCGATGCGACGGATGACGATCCGGCAACGGATGCAATCTACAAGGTCGGTACCCTGGCCAACGTGCTCCAGCTTCTGAAGCTGCCCGACGGTACCGTGAAGGTGCTGGTGGAGGGCGCGAGCCGCGCCGAGGTCAAGAACTACACCCGCACGGACGAGTATTACGAAGCGGAAGCCGAGGCGTTGCCCGATTCCCTCGGCGATCAGGTCGAGGCCGAGGCGCTCGCCCGCTCCGTCGTGTCCGAGTTCGAGAATTATGTGAAGCTCAACAAGAAGGTGTCGCCCGAGGTCGTGACCGCGGTGACCCAGATCGACGAGCCTGCGAAGCTCGCCGACACCATCGCTTCGCACCTTGCGATCAAGATCGCCGACAAGCAGGCGATCCTCGAGACCGCGACCGTCGCCCAGCGCCTGGAAAAGGTGCTCGGCCTGATGGAGAGCGAGATCTCGGTTCTGCAGGTCGAGAAGCGGATCCGCACCCGCGTGAAGCGTCAGATGGAGAAGACGCAGCGCGAGTACTACCTCAACGAGCAGATGAAGGCGATCCAGAAGGAGCTCGGCGACGACGAAGGTCGCGATGAGCTGGCCGAGCTCGAGGAAAAGATCGAGAAGACCAAGTTCACGAAGGAAGCCCGCGAAAAGGCGCTCGGCGAGCTGAAGAAGCTGCGCCAGATGTCGCCGATGTCGGCGGAAGCGACCGTCGTGCGCAACTATCTCGACTGGCTGCTCGGCATTCCGTGGAACCGCCGCTCGAAGATGAAGAAGGACCTCAAGGCGGCGCAGGATCTGCTCGATGCGGATCACTACGGCCTCGACAAGGTCAAGGAGCGCATCGTCGAGTATCTCGCGGTCCAGCAGCGTGCCAACAAGTTGACCGGCCCGATCCTGTGCCTCGTCGGCCCTCCCGGCGTGGGTAAGACCTCGCTCGGCAAGTCGATCGCCAAGGCGACCGGCCGCGAGTTCGTGCGCATGTCGCTCGGCGGCGTCCGTGACGAGTCGGAGATCCGCGGTCACCGGCGGACCTATATCGGCTCGATGCCCGGCAAGATCATCCAGTCGATGCGCAAGGCCAAGACCTCGAACCCGCTCATCCTGCTCGACGAGATCGACAAGATGGGCATGGACTTCCGCGGCGATCCGTCGGCGGCGCTGCTCGAGGTTCTCGACCCTGAGCAGAACAACACGTTCAACGACCATTACCTGGAGGTCGATTACGACCTGTCCAACGTGATGTTCGTGACGACGGCGAACACGCTGAACATTCCGGGTCCGCTTCTGGACCGCATGGAAGTGATCCGCATCGCCGGCTACACCGAGGAGGAGAAGGCCGAGATCGCCCGCACCCACCTGATCCCGTCTTCCATGAAGAAGCATGGTCTGGCGGAGAAGGAATGGAAGATCGGCGACGAGGCGCTGCTCATGCTGATCAGGCGCTACACCCGCGAGGCGGGCGTGCGTAACCTGGAGCGCGAGCTCGCCAACCTCATCCGCAAGGCCGTGAAGGAGATCCTGATCTCCAAGGTCAAGGCGGTCGAGGTCACCACCGACAACCTGCCGGAGTTCCTGGGGCCGCCGCGCTATCGCTACGGCGAAGCCGAGACCGAGGACATGGTCGGTGCGGTCACGGGCTTGGCCTGGACCGAGGTCGGCGGCGAGCTTTTGACCATCGAAGGCATCATGATGCCGGGCAAGGGCAAGATGACCGTCACGGGCAACCTGCGTGACGTCATGAAGGAATCGATCTCGGCGGCGGCGTCCTATGTCCGCTCCCGCGCTCTCGATTTCGGCGTCGAGCCGCCCATGTTCGACCGTCGTGACATCCACGTGCACGTGCCGGAAGGCGCGACGCCCAAGGATGGCCCTTCGGCCGGCATCGCCATGGCGACCGCCATCGTCTCCGTCATCACGAGTATCCCGGTGCGCCGCGATATCGCCATGACGGGCGAGGTGACGCTGCGGGGCAGGGTGCTTCCCATCGGCGGCTTGAAGGAGAAGCTCCTGGCGGCTCTGCGCGGCGGCATCAAGAAGGTGCTGATCCCCGAGGAGAACGCCAAGGATCTCGCCGACATTCCGGCCAGCGTGAAGAATGGCATGGAAATCGTGCCGGTCTCCATGATGGATCAGGTGCTCCAGCATGCCCTCATCCGGATGCCTGAGCGCATCGAGTGGGATGAATCCGCGATGCTCAAGGACCCTAAGTCCGGCGTCGAGGACGACGCGGCCGGCGTGGTCGCGCACTGAGCCCCTGAGGGTCTAACCTAACGTTAGGAGCCCCCGAATGCGAATTCGGGGGCTCCTTTTTTGCGATGCACATCAAAAAAACGCCTCATTTCAGCCACTTCAGGGCTTGCTTACGGACAAGCTTTGGGCCAAACGAGTGGTCCCTGAAACGGTGGACCATTGCTTTTGCGTCCCCGTGATCATTGGAGGATATGACGATGAATAAAGGCGAGCTCGTTGCGGCCGTCGCCGACAAGGTGGGCCTTTCGCGAGGCCAAGCCGGTGAAGCGGTCGACGCCGCCATCGAGGCGATCACCGGCGCTCTGAAGAAGGGCGACGAGGTGAAGATCGTCGGTTTCGGCACGTTCGTGGTGACCAATCGCGCTGCCGGTGAGGCACGCAATCCGCGCACCGGAGAGAAGGTGAAGGTTCCGGCATCCAAGACCCCGAAGTTCCGCGCCGGCGCGGGCCTGAAGGACGCCGTCAACGCGAAGTGATCGCTCCAAGGGGCGATGAGAGAGCGTAAGGCACCCGACCTGCCCGATCTATGAATTCCACTTTCGGGCCGGATGCTTTAGCAAAGAGGGCCGACGACGCTTGCGTTGTTGGCCTTCTCTTTTTATGTCAGGCCCATCGGGCGGTTAGCTCAGCTGGTAGAGCATCGGTTTTACACACCGCAGGTCGGGGGTTCGATCCCCTCACCGCCCACCATTGCCCCCATCGACCGGCCCTGGGCCGTCAGCCGCGCCCGTCTTTCCAGAAATCCTTTTCATTTTACGTACCGCCCGTGACGTCGAATGCGACCGAAGTCGCTCCCCATCAAATCCTGTGAGAAGCCGTGTCTGAGCCTTGGTACAGGGTCGAAATCCAGGTCCTGTGCGCTACCACACATAAGTATATGTTATATCATGTAAATATTGTAGCATCCTGACCCGCTGAGCAGGCGTTCAAAGCACGGCGTCTCGGCCTGGTCCAACGTCGGCATTTCAATGGGAGGGTGCGATGGGTGTGTTCTATGCTGAGGGCGAAGAAACCGTCTTTGGAACGGGCGGACGCGATACGATGTATGGAAATGAGGGCAACAACAGGCTTTTTGGCGATAGTGGGAATGATCGTCTCTACGGAGGTGCAGGCAATGACTATCTGGCCGGATCGAGTGGCCGGGATACGCTGACCGGCGGCGAGGGATATGATGACTTCTACTTCGGCCTCTCGGCGCTCTCTAAAAAATACGACATCATTACCGACTACAACAAGAAGTTCGATGCCATTCTTCTCTCACAGTACACCTTCGCTGGCATCGGCAAGGTCAACGGCTGGATGAAGCCGAGCGCATTCTGGCAAGGCACCAAGGCGCACGATGGGAACGACCGCGTCATCTACAATCCGAAGAACGGCATCGTTTACTACGACCCTGACGGGACAGGTTCGGCGAGCGCTACGCCTTTCGTGAAGGTGGGGGCCGGTCGGAAGATGTCGGCGAAGGACTTCTGGGTGGACTTCTGATTATGCGGGCGCTGGCAGCGGAGCGGTTGTTCTGCTGCCTTTGCCGAGCTGCCTTTGCCCAGCTGCTTGCTCGCCTAGCCGACAACTGTTTCTGCCCACGGCCTGATTTTCAGGGTTGCGCGACCCGCCCTAAGAAGTTAGAGCATCCAAGCCTTTCGGCAGTCGGAGCGTAGCGCAGCCCGGTTAGCGCACTAGTCTGGGGGACTAGGGGTCGGAGGTTCAAATCCTCTCGCTCCGACCATTAAACCTCTTGAGAGTTCAAGAGTTCTAGCAGAGCCGGCCTGCCTTCGCAGGTTCCGATGATCTGCTCTCCATCCCTGCAAGATGGCTGGACTTCGACACCGCATGGAGGTGGTCTCAGGGGCCGATCGACGTTTTGCGGCTTCTTGACTGTGAGTTGCGCTCTCGCCGATGATCCTGACAGGAAGATCTGCCGCAACATCCTCGCCCGACCAGGACCTTCCTGGGCTGTTTCGAGAGGCCGGTGGATGAGGGCAGGAGACCGCATGACTCTGCATCAGCACATCCAGAAGCATTGGAAGACCGCAGCCGTTCTCGTCGTGGCCGGCATCCTTGCCTACAGCGTCTCCTATTTCTGGTGATGCGACGATTGCCTCGTTCCGAGGTTGGGGAGAAAAGCGATGTCGAGACCACCAGGCGGACGGCGTCCGACCGATCCGTTGAAAGCAGCCGAGGCCGCTTTCAAAAAGGCGACGGCAAAGCCTGTCGAAGGGCCGCCGAAGGTTGCTGCGATTCCAGGTGTGAAGGAGACCGTCACCCTGCGGATCGACCAGGATGTGCTCGAGTTTTTCCAGGCGGATGGACCGGGCTGGCAGGACCGCATCAATGCCGCTCTCAGGAGGGCGGCCGGAAAATCTGCCGACTGAGATCTGGCAGCCACGCTGAAACCCAATGGCCTTGCATGGGTTGGCATTGGAAGACGGCGAGGGGAATGAGCGGGCAAACGGAGCCTAGCCGTGCCGATTGACGATGAACAGTTTCGGGGGCTCCGGCTCCCCAACACTTTGGATTTACCGCCGAGCCATACGGCCTCGATGGTCGGGCATTTCCTGAAAGGGATGTATGCCGATGTGCTCAAGGAAGAGCATCCTCGCCATCTGGCGCAACTGATTGCGAAGCTCGAGGATGCCGAGCGGTCGTCGATGAGGGCGAGCGAACGGTGATATCGATTATGCTGAATTGATTGCATAACTCGCATTTCCGCTTCGGTGGCTATACGCGGCCAGTGATGCGGAAATGCGCACCCCCACCTCCGCTCTATGAGGCAACCCCCTGGCGCCGCCACGTGTCGAGATCGTCCAGCGACACGTTCGATCCGCACAGCACGAGGCCGATCACGCTGTTCTCCGGCAGCGTTGGCGCAATCTTCTGGGCAGCGGTGAGAACGCAGGCCGCGGCCGGCTCGCAGAGAAGCTTCTCGGTCTGAAGGATCCAGCTCAGGTCCGCGATGGCAGGCTCGTCGTCGACGAGGACGATTTCCTTGAGGAAGAGCTTTGCCGCAGCAAGGGTCCGGTTGGTGGCGAAAGGCGCGCCGAGCGTGCGGGCGATGGAGGTCGGGCGGATCGTCACCGGCTTGTCCGCCTTGAGCGCCTCCGTCATCGTCTGGGCGCCCGTAGTCTCGACGCCATAGACGGTCACGGACGGGTTCTTGGCCTTCAACGCTGCCGCGACGCCCGACATGAAGCCGCCGCCGCCGATCGAGACGAAGACATGCGTCAGATCGGGAGCATCGTCGAGGAAATCGAGCCCCACCGTGCCGTGTCCTGCGATGATGGCCGGATCGTCATAGGGGTGGACGAAGAGCCGGCCGCGATTCTGGTATTCCTCCGCCTTCGCGAAAGCTTCCGACGCATCGTCGCAGAGTTCCACCCGGGCGCCGTATTTCGTGGTGAGCTCGATGTTGAAGCGTGGCGTCACCTTCGGCATCAGCACCAGCGCATCGAGGCCGAGGGTTCCGGCCACCCGGCCGACGGCGATGGCATGGTTGCCGCCCGAGACGGTGACGAGGCCGCGCCCGCGTTCCTCGTCGCTCAGCGTCAGGACCTTGTTGAAAACGCCGCGGACCTTGAAAGATCCGGCGAGCTGCAGTGCCTCCATCTTCAGGATCGTGCGCCGGCCGAGGCGCTCGGAGACTTCCGTGCTCTCGAAGGCCGGCGTCCGCCGGACGCGTCCGGCGATGCGGTCGCGGGCCGCTTCGATATCGGAGAGCGTCACGTCAAAGGCGGTCATGTCGTTATCCAGTCGGCTGGGGCGCGGCATGCGAATTCGAGCGGACTGCCATCGAGGCAGCATGCGGGTCTCGACCTTCGAGCGCGCCGGGGAGGGCGGGTCGTTTATGCGGGGGATCATGACGGCGCTGCGCCTGCCCCGTCAACGGGCGCAATGGGGTTGCATACCGATAAAACAGCTTGACCGCAGGTTCGATCCGATCGGATGCTCGGGCGCAACTAAGGAGAAGACCTCGATGTCCCTGTCACCCCGCGAAATGCTCGCGCGCCTGATTGCCTTCCCGAGCGTTTCGACCAGCAGCAATCTCGACATCATCGAATTCTGCCGGGACTGGCTGAACAGCCAGGGCGTCGAGAGCCGCCTCGTGATGAGCCCCGAGGGCGACAAGGCCAATCTCTACGCCACGATCGGGCCGCAGGTCGAGGGCGGAATCGTCCTGTCCGGCCACACGGACGTTGTGCCGGTGGATGGGCAGAACTGGTCGACCGATCCCTGGACGCTGACGGAGAAGAACGGCCGTCTCTATGGGCGCGGCACGGCCGACATGAAGGGCTTCGATGCCCTCGTCCTGGCGCTGGTGCCGGAGATGGTGCGTGCGCCGCTCAAGCGGCCGGTCCACATCGCCCTGTCCTACGACGAGGAGATAGCCTGCCGGGGCGCGCCTTCCATGGTGAAGGAGATGGCGGAACGCATCGCCGTGCCCTCCGCGGTGATCGTAGGCGAGCCGACGCGCCACGCAGTGGTGACGGGACACAAGGCATCCGTGCAGCTGCGCACTCAGGTGACCGGGCACGCCGTTCATTCGAGCCGGATCGACCAGGGCGTCAGCGCGGTCATGAACGCGGCGCGCCTCATCGCCTGGCATGACGACGTGATGGAGGAGAATCGGCGCAGGGCCGATCCCAGCAACCCCTTCGAGCCGCCCTACACGACGCTGCATTGCGGCGTGGTGGCGGGCGGCAGCGCCGCCAACGTGGTCTCGTCCTCGGCCTGGTTCTCCACTGACATCCGTGCCATCCCGACCGAGAGCCCGCTCGATTACATGGAGCGCTACAAGGCCTATATCCGCGAGGTCGTCGAGCCGCGGATGAAGGCGATTGCGCCCGAGACCGGCGTCGCCGTCGAGCTGATCGCGGAGGTCCCGGGTCTCAGGCCGGAAACGGACGGCCCGGCTGAGCGCCTCATGCGCCGGGTCACCGGCGACAACGGGACACATGTGGTCGCCTACGGCACCGAGGCGGGCCTGTTCCAGCGGGTCGGTTGGTCGACCGTGGTCTGCGGCCCGGGAGATATCGCCCAGGCGCATCAGCCGGACGAATATCTCGAGATCAGCGAATTGGAGGCCGGCGAGCGGGTTCTGCGCCGGATGATCCAGGATCTCTGTGCCTAATTGCTGAGCATCTTGGCCCAAGTCGGGGCTGGACCGTCGGCCACTTTCCTGCCTAACTTCATGCCCGGCGGAAGGAACACGGCAACAATCCGGGCTTCCGAGAAGAAAGAACACCGCGCAAAGACGCGGGCTTCCAGAGGAGAAAGAGACATATGACGATCCGTTCGAAATTTCTCGCGGCGACGGTCGCGACGCTCATGGTCGGCGTCGCCGTACCGGCGATGGCCGTGACCCTGCGCTATGCCAACCAGGGCGACCTCAAGTCGCTCGATCCCTACACCCTCAACGAGACCACCACGATCGCCCATCACGGCCATGTCTTCGAGGGCCTGACGAAGCGCGGCAAGGACCTGGCCATCGAGCCAGGCCTCGCCGAGCGCTGGGAGATCAGCGAGGACGGCCTGACCTGGCGCCTGTTCCTGCGCAAGAACGTGAAGTTCCACAACGGCAATCCGTTCAATGCCGACGACGTGATCTTCTCGGCCACCCGCGTGCGGGCTCCGGGCTCGAACTTCCAGACCCGCGTTCCGAGCGGTTCGGAATGGGTGAAGGTGGACGACTACACGGTCGACGTGAAGCTGAAGTCGCCGAACCCGATCATGAATGCCCAGTGGGACACCTGGTACATCATGGACAAGGAATGGTCGGAGGCGAACAACAGCGTCGCGCCGACGCCCGCCGCCGCGACGACGCCGAGCTTCGCCTCGCTGAACGCCAACGGCACCGGCCCGTTCAAGATCGAGAGCCACCAGCCGGGCGTGAAGACCGTCTTCAAGCCCAACAAGGATTGGTGGGGCAAGGTCGAGCACAATCTCGACGAGATCGTGTTCACGCCGATCGCCTCCGACGCGACCCGCGTCGCCGCGCTGCTTTCCGGCGAGGTGGACGTGATCGAGCCTGTTCCGCTGCAGGACGTCCAGCGCGTCAACGGCACGGCCAACGCCAAGGTGCTGGCGGGCCCCGAGCTGCGCACGATCTTCCTCGGCTTCGACCAGACCCGCGACGAGCTTCTGTTCTCGAACGTGACGGGCAAGAATCCCTTCAAGGACAAGCGCGTGCGCGAGGCCTTCTACAAGGCCATCGACATCGAGACCATCAAGTCCCGCGTCATGCGCGGCATGTCCACGCCGGCGGCCCTGATGATCGCGCCGCAGCTCTTCAGCAAGGCGGGCGACTTCGTGCGTCCGAAATACGACGTCGACGGAGCCAAGAAGCTGCTCGCCGATGCGGGCTATCCGAACGGCTTCGAAATCGGCATGGACTGTCCGAACGACCGCTACGTCAATGACGAGGCGATCTGTCAGGCGGTGGTCGGCATGCTCGCCCGCGCCGGCGTGAAGGTGAACCTGATGGCGCAGCCGAAGGCGCAGTATTTCGGCAAGGTGCTGAAGTCCGGCAACTACAACACCTCGTTCTACCTGCTGGGCTGGACGCCGGGCACCTTCGACAGCCACAACGTGCTGTTCGACATCGAAGGCTGCCGCAACGATCCGAACTCGTCGCGCGGCGAGTCGAATCTCGGCAATTTCTGCAACAAGCAGCATGACGAGCTGACCGACAAGATCCTGGTCGAGAGCAACAAGGAGAAGCGCGACCAGATGATCAAGCAGGCCTTCCAGATCACCTTCGACGAGTACGGCTACATCCCGCTGCACCAGCAGGCTCTGGCCTGGGGTGTCTCGAACAAGGTGAACATGGTTCAGCGCGCCGACAACCAGGTGCTGTTCTACTGGGCGCAGAAGAAGGAATAGTCCGCGCCTGATCGCTCGTCCCGGGCAGGACTCTGCCCGGGACGTTTCTTTTCGAAAGCCTCAGGCGACGGCGTTCTCCCGGGGCAAAGCGATCTAGAGATTGTTCATGTTTGCTTTCATCATCCGACGAGCCCTTCAGGCTATCGGCGTTCTTCTGGCCGTCGGGATCATTTCCTTTGCGATGTTCCGCTTTGCCGGCGATCCGGTAAACCAGATCGTCTCCCTCGATACTCCCGCCGCCGAGCGCGAGCAGGTGCGCCGCTCCCTCGGTCTCGACGATCCGGTCCCAGTGCAGTTCGCGCGTTATCTCGTGCAGGCCGCCCAGGGCAATTTCGGCATCTCCTATCAGTTCCGGCAGCCCGTTTCGACCCTGCTGGCGGAGCGCATGCCGGCGACGCTCGAGCTCGCCATCTGCGCGACGATCTTCGCCACGGGCTTCGGCGTGCTGATGGGGGTCTATTCCGGCCTCAAACGCGACAGCGCGCTCGCGAAGCTGTTTCAGACCATCTCGCTGATCGGCATCTCGCTGCCGACATTCCTGATCGGCATTCTGCTGATCTATCTGTTCTCCGTCACGCTCGGATGGCTCCCGTCCTTTGGCCGCGGCGACACCGTGCGCCTCGGCTGGTGGACGACCGGCCTTCTCACATTGTCCGGCCTCAAGGCGCTGATCATGCCTTCGGTCACCCTCGGCCTGTTCCAGATGACGCTGATCATGCGTCTCGTGCGGGCCGAGATGCTGGAGGTTCTGCGCGCCGACTACATCAAGTTCGCGCGGGCGAGGGGGCTCACCACCCGCGCTGTTCATTTCCGGCACGCGCTCAAGAACACGCTGGTTCCGGTCATCACGGTCGTCGGCCTGCAGTTCGGCTCGGTGATCGCCTTCGCGATCATCACCGAGACCGTGTTCCAATGGCCGGGCATGGGCCTGCTCTTCGTCCAGGCCGTGCAGAACGTCGATATCCCGATCATGGCGGCCTATCTCATGCTGGTCGCGCTGATCTTCGTCGTGATCAACCTCGCCGTCGACATCCTCTACACGATCGTCGATCCCCGCCTGAGAACGACCATCCGGCAGCCGGCCTGAGGAGGGGATGATGGCAGAAGCAATCGAAACGGTGCAGGCCTCGCAGCCGACCACCTGGGCCGGACGTTTTCTCGACAGCGATGTTTGGGCGAGCTTCAAACGCTCCAGGCTCACCATGGCCGCCGCCTTTGTTACCCTCCTGTTCATGGCATCGGCCGTCTTCGCCGGGCTTCTCTCGCCGCAGGATCCCTTCGATCCGGCGCAGCTTGAACTCATGAACAGCCGTCTGCCGCCGATCTGGGACGCGGAAGGGCAGATGCCCTTCATGCTCGGCACCGACGAGCAGGGGCGCGACATCTTCTCGGCGATTCTCTACGGCCTGCGGATCTCGCTCGCCGTCGGCTTCCTCGGCGTCGCCTTCTCGGCGACGCTCGGCATCTCGCTCGGCCTGATCGCCGGCTATGTCGGCGGCACCACCGATGCGATCATCATGCGCATCGCCGACGTGCAGCTGACCTTTCCGGCGATCCTGATCGCGCTCCTCGTCGACGGCGTGGTCAAATCCGTGCTTGGCGGGCAGCTCGACGGCGCCACGACGCTATCCGTGCTCGTCTTCTCCATCGGCTTGAGCTTCTGGGTGCAATATGCGCGCACCGTGCGCGGCTCGGTGATGGTGGAGAAGAACAAGGACTACATCGCCGCAGCCCGCCTGATCGGCCTGCCGGCGCCGGTGATCATGTTCCGGCACGTGCTGCCCAACGTGCTCGGGCCGGTGCTCGTCATCGCCACCATCAACCTGGCGCTTGCGATCATCACCGAAGCGACCCTGTCCTTCCTCGGCACGGGCATGCCGGAGACCATGCCGTCGCTCGGCACCCTGATCCGCATCGGTAACAATTACCTGTTCTCCGGCGAATGGTGGATCGTGGCTTTCCCCGGCATCGCGCTGGCGCTTCTCGTCCTCGCCATCAACCTCGTCGGCGACTGGCTGCGCGACGCGCTCAATCCGAAGCTGCGATGAGAGAGAAACTGTCATGACCGAACCAGTCCTCTCCGTCCGCGATCTGCGCGTCGAATTCGTCACGCGGCGCGGGATTCTCAAAGCCATCGACGGCATCTCCTTCGATATCGGCAAGGGCGAGGTGCTCGGCGTCGTGGGCGAATCCGGCGCCGGCAAGTCCGTCACCGGTTCCGCCGTCATCGGCCTCATCGATCCGCCAGGGCGCATTGCCGGCGGCGAGATCAGGCTGTCGGGCATGCGCATCGACAACCTGCCGCCGGAGGAGATGCGAAAGGTGCGCGGCAAGCGCATCGGCATGATCTTCCAGGATCCGCTGACGAGCCTCAATCCGCTCTTCCGCATCAGCGAGCAATTGATCGAGACGATCCGCACGCACACCAATCTCTCCGCCTCCGCAGCCCGCAAGCGCGCCATCGACCTTCTGACCGAGGTCGGCATCCCGGCGCCGGAGCGGCGCATCGACAGCTATCCGCACGAGTTTTCGGGTGGCATGCGCCAGCGCGTGGTAATCGCGCTTGCGCTCTGCGCCGAGCCGGAGCTGATCATCGCCGACGAGCCGACGACGGCGCTCGACGTCTCCGTCCAGGCACAGATCATTGCGCTCCTGAAGCGCCTCGGACGCGAGCACGGCACGGCGATCATGCTGGTCACTCACGACATGGGCGTGATCGCCGAGACCGCGGACCGCGTCGCTGTGATGTATGCCGGCCGGATCGCGGAAATCGGGCCCGTGCGCGACGTGGTGCAGAACCCGCTCCATCCCTATGCCAAGGGCCTGATGGGCGCGATCCCGTCGCTCGAGAGCGATACGGATCGTCTCGTGCAGATCCCGGGCTCCATGCCGCGCCTGTCCGCCATTCCGCCCGGCTGCGCCTTCAACCCGCGCTGTCCTTATGTCTTCGACCGCTGCCGCGTCGAGCGTCCGGAGCCGATCCAGCACAGCGAGCACCGCGTCGCCTGCCATCTCTACGATCAATCCCATATCCGGTCGGAGGCCGTCGCGTGACCGAGCGTTCCTATGTCGAGGTCAAGGACCTGCGCCGCGTCTTCGACGTCTCCAAGCCCTGGCTCAACCGGGTGCTGGAGGGCGGCGAGAAGCAGTTTCTGAAAGCGGTCGACGGTGTCTCCTTCGCCATCGAAAAAGGCGAGACCTTCGCCCTCGTCGGCGAATCCGGCTCCGGCAAGTCGACGGTGGCGCGCATGGTGGTCGGCCTGCTGCCGCCCTCCGGCGGCACGGTGTCGATCGATCGCGTGGGGATGTCGGGCAAAGCCGACAGCGCCGAGCGGCAGCGTCTCAGGCGCCGCATCCAGATGATCTTCCAGGATCCCTATGCCAGCCTCAATCCGCGCTGGCAGGTGGACCGCATCGTCGCAGAACCCATCCGCGCCTTCCGCCTGATTGACAGCGAGAAGGACATTGCCGCCCGCGTCGGCGAGCTGCTGTCGCTGGTCGGCCTGCATCCGGCGGACGGCAAGAAATATCCGCACGAGTTCTCCGGCGGCCAGCGCCAGCGTATCGCCATCGCCCGCGCGCTTGCCTCGAATGCGGAGTTCATCGTCTGCGACGAGCCGACCTCCGCGCTCGACGTTTCGGTCCAGGCGCAGATCCTGAACCTGATGCGCGACCTGCAGGATCGACTCGGCCTGACCTACCTGTTCATCAGCCACAACCTCGCCGTGGTGCGCCACATGGCGACCCGCATCGGCGTGATGTATCTCGGCCGCATCGTCGAGATCTCCAATGGGCGCGAGCTTTTCGCCCATCCCAAGCATCCCTATACGCGCATGCTGCTCGATGCGGTGCCGGATGTGGGCATGACCGGACGCCAGCGCATTCCCGTCAAGGGTGAGATCCCGAACCCGATCAACCCGCCCTCCGGCTGCACCTTCAACCCGCGCTGCCCCTTCGCCAACGACCGCTGCCGGACAGAAATCCCGGCGCTGCTCGGAGGCGTGGCCTGCCACGCGATCCATGAGGGGCGCCTGTCGATCGACGCTGCGGCTTAAGGGGCGTGAAGGGCCCGTCGTCGAGGTCCGGGTGGTTGCCAGAGCCGATCGTGACGGATGATTGTCTCGGCGACAGCCTGCGTTGCTATCCTCCACGTCATGGCCGAGGCTTGTCCCGGCCCTCCCGATCCTGTGAAGCGTCAGGCCTTTCGGATCGGGATCACCGGCACGAGGCCGGTGATGACGTGGAAGGGAGGGCCGGGACGGACTTCGAAAATAGTTGACTCAGTCAACAATATGCCCGACTCTGGTGGTCAGGGGAGGCGCCCATGTCTCACATGCCGCAACTGCCGACGGACGATGAGATCGAGCAGGTCCGCCGTTTCAACCGTTTCTACACCCGCCATATTGGATTGCTGAGCGAAGGCCTGCTCGAAAGCGAGTTCTCGCTCACCGAGGCGCGCGTGCTCTACGAGCTGGCGCACCGCAGCCCCATCATCGCCGCCGATCTCGGTCGCGAGCTCGGGCTCGATGCCGGCTATCTCAGCCGCCTCCTGAAGCGGTTCACGGCGCGGGGCCTGATCGAGCGGACGCCCCTCGAAGGAGACAAACGTCAGGCTCTGCTGTCGTTGACCGATACAGGCCGCGCCGCATTCGCGCCCCTGAACCGAGCCTCCGCCGCCCAGGTCGCATCGATGCTGTCGGATCTCTCGGGAGCCGAGCGTCAGCAATTGGTGCGGGCCATGCAAACGGTCGAGCGTCTGATCGGCACCTTGCCGGAGCCGATGGTCCCTTACATCCTCCGTCCGCACCAGGTCGGCGACATCGGCTGGATCGCCCGTCGCCAGGGCATGCTCTATGCCCAGGAATACGGCTGGGACGAGACCTTCGAGGCCCTCGTCGCCGAGATCGCCGCAGCCTTCGTCAAGAATTTCGATCCGGAGTGGGAGCGCTGCTGGATCGCAGAGCAGGAAGGGGAGGTCGTCGGCAGCGTCTTCCTCGTGCACCATTCGGACGAGGTCGCAAAACTCCGCCTGCTCTACGTCGAGCCATCGACGCGCGGGCTTGGCATCGGTCGGCGTCTTGTCGACGAGTGCATCGCGTTCGCTCGGGCCAAGGGCTACCGGACGCTGACCCTGTGGACGAACGATATTCTCGGTTCGGCACGCAAGATCTATCAAGCGGCCGGCTTCCGGCTGGTGAAGGAAGAGGCGCACCATTCCTTCGGCAAGGATCTCGTCGGCCAGACCTGGGATCTCGACCTTTGAGGCGACAGGAAACGCTCGCATTGGCGGCCGCGGCTGTCACCGGGGTTCAGGTCGGCGCGGCATTGGTGGCGACGCGCTTCGTGGTCCACGACGTCGGACCGGCTTCCCTGGCCTTCCTGCGTTATGCCGTCGCCGTTCTCTGCCTGGTCCCGCCTTTGCTGATGAGCGCGCGGACGCGGTTTACGCTGCGCGATCTTGTGGTGGTGATGGCTTTGGGCATCGTGCAGTTCGGGATCCTCATTGCGCTGCTCAATCTCGGTCTCCACTACATCTCCTCCACCCGCGCGGCGCTTCTGTTCGCCATGTTCCCGCTGATGACCATGGTCATCGCAGCTCTTCTCGGACGTGAGCGTCTGACCGGCAAAAAGGCTACGGGCGTGGTGCTGACCATCGTCGGTGTCGGCATCGCGCTAGGCGAGCGGCTATTCCGCGAGAGTGCATCAGGCGAATGGGTGGGTGCCGTTCTGGTGCTGACGGCGGCCCTTTGCGGTGCGCTCTGTTCGGTGCTCTATCGGCCCTATCTTGCACGTTACCCAACCCTTCCTGTCGGCGCCTGGGCGATGTTGGCGTCGGTGGTGTTCCTCTCCGGCTTTGCCGGACTGGAAGGCCTGTTCACGGAGACGCCGCGCCTCGGTGCGAAGGGATGGATCGTCATCCTCTGCATCGGCCTGTCGAGCGGCGTCGCCTATGTTCTCTGGCTATGGGCACTCAAGAACACGACGCCGACGCGGGTGACGGTCTTCCTGTCGCTGAGTCCGATCACGGCGGCTCTGCTCGGCGTCGGAATCCTGGGGGAACACCTGACGGCCGGCGTTTTTCTCGGTCTCGCCGGTGTCGTGGCTGGGCTCTGGATCGCGACCCGTGCGGTGCCGGACACCAAGTAATCGTGGCGCATTGCTGGCAATCCAATCCGGTGATGAAAATTTTCTAACTTTCTGATGAATATTTTGTAATGAGATTTGGATAGTGCCCAGCTTTCGCGCCCAGGACGCATAGGAACGAGGCATAAAAAGCGCGAGTTTCCCTTGAAAATCAACGAATACAAACTGGGCAATTACGAAGCTTTGCTTTTCACGATCGGCGCAATCACAACTGTGTGTGGCGAAATTACCTAGGGAAACGTTCTCGACCGGATGCGTTGAGCTAATGTCCTTTGTGGCGAGCGGCCATGTTTAAATAAAGCACAGGAGACATTGATGAAAAAGCTCGCGATCTTCGCCGGCGCAGGTCTTATGGCGTTTGGCATCATCGGAACCGCCTCGGCGCAGCCGTCACCGATTTCCGGTACCCCAGGCTCTCTGTTCCCAGACGCCGCTCCGCACGAGATCCAGTATTTCAATGGTGTGCCCTGCCGCACCATCCTGGATCCGAATACACGAGACACCCGCATTCCGATCGCTTGCGCGGGCGGTGTTGCGGTTGCACCGATGGCGGCAGCTCCAATGGCGGGTGATGTGGTGGCCACGGGCAGCATTGCTCCGGCGCCGATGGGTCCGATGATGGGTGCTCCCGCTCCCTATGTGTCTGCCGATCCTTATGCGGCGCCTCATGAGGTCCGGACCGTCAACGGCGTGCCTTGCCGCACCGTTTATGATCCGCAGACCGGTGGCCGAATTCCGGTTGCTTGCGGGCGGTAGCGCATAGGACCTAAAAGTGGAATCCACTTTTAGGAACAATCCGATGCTCCGCTCTTTGGAGAGCGCATCGTTGAACGCAGAAAACCGCCTACACCTTTCTGCACGATGCGCTAGAGACCGATCACACCGATAACGAGACGCGGGCCAACTGGCCCGCGTTTTCTTTTATCGGAACGAGAATGTGCCTACTCGGCTGCCTGCTTCAAAGGCAGGAAGCCGATGGGCTGGCGTTGGGGGCCTGTCTGTTTGAGGGTCCGCACCATATCCTCGTATTCCCGCTCCATTTCGGGCGTCACCGACGGGCGGGTTTCCCGCAGCGCCTGTTCGAAATGCGCCATCGTCACCGTCTGTGCCTCGAGCGACTCGCGAAGCGCGAGGAGGCCCGCGCGGCGGGTCAGGTCTTCGAGATCCGCGCCCGTGAACCGGCTCGTTCGCTCCGCGATGGAGTCGAGATCGACGTCGGGTGCGAGCGGCATGGACTTCGTGTGGATGCCGAGGATGTGCCGGCGGCCGAGCGCATCGGGAACGGGCACATAGATCAGCTCGTCGAAGCGGCCCGGTCGGAGGAGGGCAGGGTCGATCAGGTTCGGCCTGTTGGTGGCCGCCAGAACCACGACACCCTGCAACTCTTCCAGGCCGTCCATCTCGGCCAGAATCGTGTTGACCACGCGCTCGGTCACCGCAGGTTCGCCGAGCCCGCCGCCGCGGATCGGGGCCAGGGAATCGATCTCGTCGATGAAGATCACCGTCGGGGCGACCTGCCGGGCCCGGGCGAAGAGGCGGGAAACCTGCTGCTCGGATTCGCCGTACCATTTCGACAGGAGATCGGAGGATTTCGTCGCCACGAAATTCGCCTGCGCCTCGCGGGCAACGGCCTTGGCGAGCAAGGTCTTGCCGGTTCCGGGCGGGCCGAAGAGCAGGAAGCCCTTGGCCGGGCGGATGCCGAGTCGGCTGAAGGATTCGGGGCTCTTGAGCGGAAGCTCCACGCCCTCGCGCAGCCGCGTGCGGGCTTCCTCGACGCCGCCGATATCGTCCCAGGTCACGTTCGGCACCTGGATCATGATCTCACGCAGGGCCGAAGGCTGGACGCGCTTCATGGCGTTGAGAAAATCCTGCCGCGTAACCTGAAGGCTCTCGATGACGTCCGACGGGATGCCGTCCCTGAGATTGATGCCGGGGAGCACCCGGCGCAGGGAATCCATGGCCGCCTCGCGGGAAAGCGCGGCGAGATCGGCACCAACGAAGCCGTAGGTGGTGCGGGCGATCTCGTCGAGGCTGACGTCCTCGGCCAAGGGCATGCCGCGGGTGTGGATGGCGAGGATTTCCCGCCGTCCCGGTTCGTCGGGAACCCCGATGACGATTTCCCGATCGAAGCGCCCCGGACGGCGCAGGGCCTCGTCGATGGCGTCGCGGCGGTTCGTGGCGCCGATCACCACGATGTTCTGGCGTGGCTCCAGCCCGTCCATGAGGGTGAGGAGCTGCGCCACGATACGCCGCTCGACCTCGCCCTTCGTTTCCTCGCGTTTCGGCGCGATGCTGTCGATCTCGTCGATGAAGATGATGGCGGGGGCATTCTGCTGCGCCTCCTGAAACACCTGCCGCAGCCGCTGCTCGGACTCTCCGTAGTGCTGGCCCATGATTTCCGGGCCGGCGATGTGGAAGAACTGCGCCTCCGTCTCGTTGGCGACCGCACGCGCCAGACGGGTCTTGCCGGTGCCTGGAGGACCGTAGAGCAGCACGCCCTTCGGCGGGTCGATGCCGAGACGCTGGAAGAGTTCCGGATGGCGCAGCGGCAGCTCCACCATCTCGCGTACCTGGTCGACGGTGCTGCCGAGGCCGCCGATATCGTCATAGGTCACATCAGCTCGACGCGCCTCCTTCGGCTCCTCGAATTGCGGACGCAGTTCGATCTCGGTCTCGGCCGTCACATGCACGATGCCGCGCGGCTGGGTCGAGACCACCACGAGGCGGATCTCCTGCAGGCCATAGGCCGGGATGTTGAGAAGGCCGCGCATCTCCTCCGGCATTCTCGGATCGGCCGAGCGCTGCGAGTAGACCGAGGTTGAAATCACGTCGCCCGCCGTGACCGGGCGCTGGTAGAAGGTGCGCTTCAAGGCATCGCCCGATCCCTGCAGCCGCAGGCCCTTCTGGGCTGGAGCGAGCACGACTCGGGTCGCGGGGCGAACCTCGGCCCGCTTCACCTCCACGTGATCGCCGCTGCCGACCCCGGCATTGACGCGCTGCAGGCCGTCGAGGCGGATGATGTTGAGCCCCTCGTCTTCCGGATAGGGCGTGACGGCGATGGCGGTGGTGTGGCGCTTGCCGATGATCTCGATCGCCTGGCCTTCCTGCATGCCGATCTCGGCCAGCGCCTGGCGGCTGATGCGCGCGATGCCCCGGCCGGAATCGTCCGGCCGGGCATTCGCGACCTGAAGGCGTACGCTCTGCCCTTCCTCTGCCATGGCTTATGTCCCCTTGTTCGTACAAGCGATCGCGCGATGGCAGGTAAGGGGAAGAGGCTTGGAGCTTACGTCTTCCAGCTGCCACGCATCGAAGGTTTCACAGGCCGCATCACGCAGCGAAACCGCAGGGCAAACGCAAGATGACTCGAATTGTTGCAGGTGACGGAGGGGAGAGGGCCATCCCCTCTAGAGCATTTTTCGGCGAAGTGGCTCCGGTTCGTCGTCAAAAAATGCGGCAAACCAGAGAAAAGAGCTGATTCCACGCAAGTGGAAGCAGCTCTAGGACGAAATCCCCTTCGGCGATGCCCAGAGCTTTCTGAGCGAAGCCTCAACGTCGTCTTCCTCATCGGGCGCGGCCAGCATGACGCGCGGCATCGGCATGAAGGGTGCGATGGTGGGAAGCTTGGGACTGGCCTCGGCGGCTTCGCCCGCCTCGGAATTGGCGGCAGGGGGATCGATCAGCTCCCAGCTCTCGAAGAGATCCATCGCCGAATGGCCGGGCAGGTTCGGCCCGAGATACGGAACGATTTCGACCCAGGGGCGGCCGCTCGGCCGGGGCTTCACCTTGGTCACGCGTCCGAAGAAGCTTGTCAGGGGGCAGCGGACGAAATCGCCGGGGACGGGCATCCGTGTCTTCTCGAATTCCAAGGCCGTCTCGGCCTCCTCGAGTTCGGACCTGAGCTTGGCTACGCGCTCCACCAGCTCGGCAACGCGCCTCGTACGTGTATCCCTCTGATCGTGGCTGAACGCCGAGACCAGAGACAAGCTCTTATCGGAACCGAAATCCGTCACCGAAAATGCCCTCATCGGGGCTCCTCCATCTGTTCATTCGATTGTGGTGCGTATGGGCGCGAGAGCAAGACGCCCTGATGGCGCAGATGGAACTCAACCTCGGTTCATCAGGGTTAATGGAAAGGACGAGCTTGAGAATTGGAGGTGGTATGGGCCCGACGGGATATTGGAGGACGGGATTGGCCGGCTGCGCCGCTCTCATGGCGATCCCGCTCGCCATGGCGCAGCAGCCCTTGGCTCCGCCGTTGCCGCCGCCCCGGCCGGATCGCCTGCCTCCTTCGGTGGTTTCCGAGCCTCGGTCGGAGAAGCCGCTCCCGAACGAAACCGTTGCCGCCCGCAAGAGCGACCCGGCGAAGGAGCGGGCTGAAGAGGCCTGTCTCGACCGTCTGAAACAGCTCGGCCTGAAATTCGAGCGCCGCCCTCCTGTGCAGGAGAACAACTGCGGGATCGAAAATCCCGTGCTCGTCTCAGGCCTGCCGAACGGCGTCGGCGTGTCGCCGGCATCGCTCATGGGCTGTCCGGCTGCGGAAGGCATTTCCCGCTGGTTGAGCGAGGTGGTCATGCCTGAGGCGGAGCGCCAATTGCAGAGCGTTCCGACCAAGCTTCTCATCGGCACCTCCTATCAATGCCGGGACCAGCGCAACGGCGAAAAGCTCAGCGAGCACGCCTTCGGCAACGGACTCGACATCATGGGGCTCGAATTCGCGAAGCGCGCGCCGGTGACGATCGGCAAGCATGCAGATAACGCCCCGGACGCCGCTTTCGAGATGTCCATCCGCAAGGGCGCCTGTCCGATCTTCAACACGGTGCTGGGACCTGGATCCGACGCGGATCATGGCGATCATCTGCATCTCGATCTGCGGCAGCGGAAGGGGGATTACCGGATCTGCCAATAGGAGCGCTGGAACAGGCGGGCCGCCAGGGCTTTGTCGTGCATGACTTGGTTTCCGGAGACATCCATGAAGATCGTTGCGTATGCCTTTCTCGGGCTCGTCGCAGTCACGAGCCCTGTCCTTGCTGCATCCGAGAGGTTGAACCTCGAATCCGTGAATGGCGCCACCTGGTCGACAAAGGGCGGCAAGAGCAAGGAAATCGACCCGGTTCTCGTGAAAGTTCAGGTTCTGCTCGACCGTGCACGCTTCTCGCCTGGCGTGATCGACGGTCACCACGGCGACAATCTGAAGAACGCGATCAAGGCCTTCGAGAAGGAACACGATCTCAAAGCGGACGGCGATCTCGACGACGAAGTATGGGCGAAGCTCAACGAGGCCTCGGCCGACCCGGCGCTCGTCGAATACACGATCGCTGCCGAGGATGTGAAAGGTCCCTTCGTCGAGATCCCCGACAAGCTGGAAGATCAGGCAAAGCTCGACCGGCTTTCCTATTCCAGCCCCGAGGAACTCCTGGCCGAGAAATTCCACATGGATGTGGATCTGCTCAAGGCTCTCAATTCCGGCAAAGCCCTCGACAAGTCCGGCTCAACCATCGTCGTTGCCAATGTCGCAGCCGCACCCGGCTCGAACGGCAAGAAGGACAAGGCCGCCAAGATCGAGATCGTCAAAAGCGAACATGTATTGCGCGTGCTGGGCAAGGACGGAAAGGTGCTGGCGGTGTATCCGGCCTCCATCGGCAGCGAGGAAAAGCCGGCGCCGAGCGGAAACCATACCGTGCGCGCGGTCGCGTCGAATCCGAACTACACCTACAATCCGGATTATGCCTTCAAGGGCGTCAAGGCGAAGGAAAAATTCGAGATCAAGCCGGGACCGAACAACCCGGTCGGCAGCATCTGGATAGACCTCTCGGTCGAGAGCTTCGGCATCCACGGCACACCGGACCCCGAGAAGGTCGGCAAGGCCCATTCGCAAGGCTGCGTACGGCTCACGAACTGGGATGTGGAGGAGCTCTCGAAGATGGTGGAGAAGGGGACGCCGGTCGCGTTCCTGGACTGAGCGCCCCCGATTCCAGGCGGTCAGTCGTCGTTGGCGGAGTTCAGCTGATCGGGCCGCAGGCCTTCGTCCACTTCGGAATCATGCGCCTTGACGAGCCATTCCAGCTGGTCCTGGACGAATTCGGGATCGCTGTGAAATCGCATGGCGCAGGCCACCAGGAAGATCGCGATCTCCGGCAAATCCTTTTCCCCCAGATCGGGAAGAACCAATTCGAGCTCGGTCATGTCGCCGGAGGTCAGAATGGCCGCCTCGTTGGGAGGGATGACTGTGCCGATTTCAGAGTCTTGAGCCATTGAGCCGATCGAGGCCTTTCGTAGATGTGTCCGTGAGGGTTTCGACGGAGACAGTGCGTCGCCGCCTCATTGGCGTTGTTCTAAGGCGGGGGCCGGAGAGGTAAAGGCGGCCGATGGGCCCAGATAAGAGAAAGCCCTGCCGCGTTTGAGCGGCAGGGCCATCGGATTCGCGGAGGCGCAGAGCTTACGGATACGTGCAGACGTAGCGCATCCCGTTATTGGCCATGAATGTGCCGCTCGCCGGATCGTAGGAGCGGTACTTGCGGGCGCAATAGGCCGCGACCTGTGGATTGACCACGCCGGGAGGCGGGGGAGCGGCCGGCTGAGCCTGGGCCTGGCTGGCGATCGCGCCGCCGATCAGCGCGCCGGCCGCAAGTCCGGCAACGCCGGCAGCGACCGCGGCGCCGTTGTTGCGCCGGTAATAATATCCGTCGCGATAATAGGGGCGGGGAGCATAGCCGCGGCGGTAATAGTATTGCGCGTAGCTCTCGTTCGGATAGGCCTTCTCCACCTGCGGCAGGGAACGGCCCTGGATCGGGCTCGCAACTGCGGGCAATGCGGACGCGAGCACGGCCGCCCCGACCAGAGTCGTTACGAATTTGCGCATAAGGAACTCCTCGTTTCGCAGAATACCGGGCCGCGCGCCCGGTCTGACATACGGCATATCATAGCGTTGCCGGCCAAGCTTGAAAAGCTTTCCGGTAAATACGGCAAGTGTCGCATAGGTTCCGTATTCGGTTCCGAAGCGAGGAATGCCGTCATGTCGTAGGAAGTATTGCGGTTCGAGCAAACGGCAAGAGACCAATTATAACAAGGTTGCATTTTCGATTTCTTCGCAATTCCCTTCATGATTGCATTGGGCGAGCGCTACGAAAAACCTCAAGGGAAGTCGATGAACGTCACTCGCCGCCGGCACTGGATTTTTTGCACGAAATCGCGGAAGATGCGGACGTTCTATTATAATCTGTCGTGAAATAGGAAATCATGCAGCGTCCGGCCGCCTTTTCGTCCTTGCTCGTCTTCTTCGGATTGGCAACGCTGTCTCATGCGGCCGAGCCTCTCCCGCCGGCGAAAGGCCCGGTGATCCTGACGATTTCCGGGAAGGTCGACCAGACGAACAGTGCCGCAGGGGCGCAGTTCGACAGGGAGATGCTCGAAACACTCGGTCGTGCCTCCATTACCACGCGGTCGGAGGTGTCGAGCATTCCGCAGGTTTTCGACGGCGTGCCGTTGCGGGCGGTTTTGGAGCGGGTGGGCGCGAAGGGAAATGCGATGAGAGCGACCGCTCTCAACGACTACGTCATCGTGATCCCTCTCGAAGATCTGCAGTTCGATCCGATTCTCGCGATGCGCGCGGATAATCGCGTTCTGACCGTCCGGGACAAGGGGCCTCTATGGATCGTCTATCCGAGAGATGCCCACAAGGTCCTTCAGGATATACGCTACGATTCTCGATGGGTCTGGCAGCTCAGTAAGCTGAATATCGAGTAGTGATGAGATTGAATCTGCATAGCTACAAGGCGGCTTTGGTCACGCTCGCGGCGATGGCGAGCCTGATCGTCTGCCTCGGATTCACGGTTGCCCGGCTGTTCGAGCTCGAGCGCGAGTTCCGAACGGATGCGATGTATGCCAACACCTGGTATGTCACGCAGGCGCAGTTCGAAGCCGCGATTTTCGCCGAAAGCCTCGCACGCGCTGCCGGCGGCGAGACCTTCGCAAACCCGGAGCACGCTCCTTCCTTTCGCGCCGACATTCTGATCAGCCGTCTCGCCGTCCTTCTCGAAGGACCTCAGGGCCGGACATTGGAAATCCTCGGGGTCTCGTCTGACCTCAAGCAGGCTTATCTCCAACTGACGATGGCGGACGATATCCTTCAGGGGACCATCGACCACGAAGCGGCGACGCGATTGCGTGAGCAGATCCGGGATCTTTCCTACAAGCTCCGAGATGCCGCCAACAGGATCGTCTGGCTCAGTCGAGAAGAGGCCGTCGCAAAGCGCTCCAATTACCTGCAGGTGGTGTTCGAGAGCGTCGCCTATCTCTCCGGCATCGTTCTCTGCGCCGCGTTCCTGATGGTGCGGCTCTTCAAGGGTGTGCAGGAGGCAAGCCAGGCCAAGCAGCTGCTGAAGCAGGAGCAGGAACTGTCCGACCTCGTGATCAGCAACATCAGCAACCAGGGCATCGTCATGTTCGACGGTCAGCTGAGATGCCTGCTCTGGAATCCGGGCATGGAGGACCTTCTGACCATCAAGCCCGATCAGGCGGTCGGCCGGCGCATGCAGGATCTGGATCGGCTTTTTGCAAAGGAGGACGTCGTCGGGGCGCTGACCCGGGCAACGGAAGGAACGAGCTCGATTTTCGAGGACGAGTCAGCCACCTCGGAGGGGCACGAGCGCTGCCTGGAAATCAACTGCTTCCCCGTCTTCATGGCGGAGCGCAAGCTCGGGATCGCCTTCATCCGCGACGTGACCGAGCAATGGCTCGCCCGCAAACAGGCGGAGCGGCAGAACTTCGACCTGGAGATCAAGGTCCTGCAGAGAACGGCTGCCCTGCGCCAGGCCGAGCGCCGGCTGATCGCCGCCATCAATTCCGCCTCTGAAGGATTCGCCGCCTTCGACTGGACCGGCAAGCTGCTCTTCGCGAACGATCAGATCTGGGCGGCGGCCCCCGTTTCCCTCTGGTGCCGCGAGGAGATGAGCCTCACAGCGTTCCTGCAGTGCTTTGCCATGTGCGAAGGTGCGGATCGGCGGCTCGTCAATGCTCAGTCGCCCTTCGAGGAGCTCGAGTTCGATCTCCTGATGAAGAAGGACACGTGGTCCAGGCTTTCCCTTACGAAAGCTGATGGCGCCACGATCTTCGTGCGCCTGACCGACATCACCGGCTACAAACAGGTGGCCCGGGCCCTTGAATCGGCGCTCGCGCGCGAACGCGAAACGACGAATGCTTATCGCAGCTTCGTCTCCATGGTGTCGCATCAATTCAGGACGCCCCTGGCGATCCTGGATTCGAGCGCGCAGCGCATTCTGCGCCGCGGCGCAGCCATGACGGAGGACGAACTCGTCACCCGCATCCAGAAAATCCGTAACGCGGGAACGCGGCTGACACGGCTCGTGGACAGCGTCCTGAACGCGGCAAAACTCGATGCCGGTACGATCGAACTCAATCCGGCCTCCTACAATCTCGTCGATCTGGTGATGGATATCTGCGAGCGGCAGAAAGAAGTGAGCGCTCAGGCCGATATTCGCTTCGACGTTCCCGATCTCCCAGCCCGTGTCTATTGCGACGGCATGCTCATCGAGCAGGTTGTCGTCAATCTGTTGTCGAACGCCATCAAGTATTCGGGCAATACACCTGTGGTCGAAATCAAGATTTGGATGGACGGGTCGCGGGCTTTCTGCTCTGTACGCGACTGGGGCATTGGAATTCCGGCGGATGAACTGCCGAAGATCTTCGACAGGTTCTATCGCGCACGCACGGCGTCTGGCATCGCCGGGACGGGGATCGGGTTAAACTTTGCCCAGAGGATCATGCATCTGCATGGGGGTGAAATTCAGGTTGAGAGCTATGAGGCTGCCGGCTCCTTGTTCACGTTCGACCTGCCGATCGCCAATGCCGACCAAACGCAACAGGCAGCATGAGTGACTGACTCCAATGACGACAAAAAAAACAATTCTTTGCGTCGAAGACGAAGATGACCTGAGGGGCGACATTGCCGAGGAACTGGAGGCTGCGAATTATCGTGTGCTCCAGGCTGCGAATGGCAGCGAGGCGCTCAGCCTGCTCGAGAAGCATCGTCCCGATCTCGTCCTGTGCGACATCACCATGCCCGGGCTCGGCGGCTACGACGTGCTCAAGGCCTTGCGCGAGCAGGGGACCATGGCCGATGTGCCCTTCATCTTCCTGACGGCTTTGGCCGAGCGGAACGACGTCCTGACCGGCAAGCAGGCCGGCGCCGACGATTATCTCGTCAAGCCGATCGACTACGAGATTCTGCTCGCGACCGTCGCGGCGCGTCTCGATCAGGTGGCCCGGGTCCAGACGAGTGCCGTGCATCGCGCCGAGGAATCCTGGCAGGAAATCCTCAAGTCTTCGAAGGGGCGAACCGTCGATGCCCTTTACAAGGCAACCTTCGCTTTCGACCGGTTCCTGGTCGGCGTGGTGATCGTCGACGAGGCCGGGACTGTCCGCGTCATGAACAAGGAAGCGCAACGCATCCTGGCGGAGGAGGACGGTCTGAGCGTCACTCAGGGCGTGCTCAAGGGCACAGCCGTCAAGCAGAACGGTAAGCTATATTCCGCGATCGAGAAGGCGTTCGAGGAAGAGGCCCTGGACGAGATCGTCTCGTTTCCGCGCAATTCGGGCGGCCGGCCCTATCTCGTGCTCATCCCGGGCCAGCGCTTTTCCGTGGAGGAGCGGCCGGAAGCCGTCGTGCTGCTCGTCATCGACACGGAACAGCGCGCCAAGGTCTCGGGCGATACGCTCGTCAGGCTCTACAACCTGACGCCCTCGGAAACGCGGGTCGCGCTGATGCTCATCGACGGCAAGCGCCTCGATCAGATCGCCGAGGAGCTCGAGGTGGCGCAAACCACCGTCGTCTTCCACCTGAAAAACCTGTTCCGCAAGACGGATACGAATCGGCAAGCGGATCTGGTGCGGGTGCTTCTGTCGGTGCCGCTGCGCAGCGCCGGGACCTGATTATCGCAAGGTAAATGGGCGTTAATCACTCGCTCACCATTCCGGCACAATTGGCTCACGCCCAAGCTTTGCCACAATCCGTTCAGCTTTCAGAGAGGTTTTGAACAGTATATCTCATGACATGAAGAGGAAGGCAGGTGGCCTCCCTCCTGTCGAGGTGACGATCATGAAGATCTTCCGTCTTGTCTCCGGTACCGCTGCGGCTCTTGCCCTGGTCACCGGTCTGGCGGCCGCTCAGCCGGCCGCTGCCCGCGACCGTCTCTCCCCGGGTGCCGCCGTGGCGCTGGGTGCGCTGGGAGGTCTTGCCGTGGGCGCCGCCGTTGGCGCTGCCGTCGCTCAGCCTCAGCCGCCCGTGGTGTATCGCGCTCCGCCGCCGCCCCCGCCGCCGGTCTATGTGGAGGAGCGAGCGCCCGTTTACTACGAGCGCCCCGTCCGCGAGGTCTATGTGGAGCGCTGCTACACCGAGCGCTACCGGGAATGGGTTCCCGGCTGGGGCTGGGAGCACCGCAACCGCAGGGTTTGCCGCTGATCTTCTCAAAAAAAAAGGCCCGCTCGAAGCGGGCCTTTTCTGATTCAGGGATCGAGCAGCCGAAGGCTTGATGGCTGCTCCGGTCAGGATTTATCCGGCTTCGCCATCCAGCGGACCAACGGCAGGATCGGCACCACCCAGATCAGGCCGAGGACGATATAGGCGAGGGTCTGCACCAGCTTCGGCGCCTGAGTGATCCGGCCTTCGGCGATCGCCATCGCGAACAGCGCATAGAAAATGATGAAGGTGAGCATCGCCACCGTCCCGATCAGCTTGCGCGTGCGAATGCCCATGGCGGAAATCCTCGACGTCTTCACAGGACGCTCCCGCCATCGCGGTGCGTCACCGGCATGAATTGCCTCCCGGAGGCACAGCCTCTATGTGACGTCCATATCCCGGGTTCAAGCCCAAATCGACGATGAGAATGAGCATGGCTGTCGCAGCCTCCACCGAGGGCATGCCGCTGGCGCGCGCGCCGCAAACCCGATCTTTGTCCGCGGTCCGCGTCTGGATCTACAGCCTTGCGGCGCTGGTCGTGCTGATGGTTGCGGTCGGAGGTGCTACCCGCCTGACCGGCTCCGGCCTCTCGATCACCGAATGGAAGCCCGTGACCGGCGCGATCCCGCCCCTGACCGAGCAGGCCTGGCTCGCCGAGTTCGAGAAATATCGGCAGATTTCCCAGTACGAGCTCGTCAACAAGGGCATGACCCTGGCCGAGTTCAAGTTCATCTACGGCTGGGAATGGGGCCACCGGCAGCTCGGCCGCCTGATCGGTATCGTCTTCTTCCTGCCCCTGATCTGGTTCTGGCTGCGGGGAGCGATCAAGCACAGGCTGGCGCTGACGCTCCTCGGGATCGGCGCCCTTGGCGGCCTTCAGGGCGCCATCGGCTGGATCATGGTCGCCTCAGGCCTCGAGCCGGGCATGACGGCGGTCGCGCCGATCAAGCTCGCTTTGCACCTGACGGTGGCCAGCATCATCCTGGCCTGCCTCGTCTGGGTGGCGGCCGGGCTGAGGGACCGTTCCGAGACGGCTCATCTGGAGGTCAAGACGGGAGCCGTGCCGCGCATTCTCGTTTCGCTGATTCTGTTCCAGATCGCCCTCGGCGGCCTCGTGGCCGGCTCCAAGGCCGGCCTGACCTACAACACCTGGCCATTGATGGATGGTGCTCTCGTCCCGCCGGCTTCGGCGCTTTTCGTGGTCAAGCCTTGGATCGAGAACTTCGTCGACAACGTGGTGCTGGTACAGTTCAATCATCGCCTCGTCGCCTATGCCATCGTGGCCTTTGCCGTCTGGCATGCCTTGACGATTCGTCGACGTGGCGCCGTGTCCAAGACAGCGAAGCGAGCAACGGCGATGGCTGGATTGACGCTGGCGCAGATGGTGCTCGGAATCGTGACGCTGCTGCTCGTGGTGCCCCTCTGGGCCGGGCTGGCGCATCAGGTCTTCGCCATGGTGGTGCTCGCAATGGCAGTGGTCCACGCGCGCGTGAGCGCGGCTTAGCGAAAAAGAAAAGGGCGGCCTCGAGGGCCGCCCCATTCGTGATTCTACAGGCGTTTAGCGAATGACCTGAACGACGCGGCGGGTGCCGGGATCGACCAGAACCGGCGTGTCGTTCACGACCGTATAGCGATAGTTCTGCACGCCGTACTGGGCCGGAACCTCGTAGTAGGTCACGCCCGAGGACGGGAGCACCGCACCGACGCGCACCTCTTCCTGATAGCGGTAGGACGGGACGCCCTGGGTCACCACATACTGGCGGAACTGCGGCTGCTGCTGATCGGCCAGACCGCCGACGATGGCGCCGGTCACGCCGCCGACTGCAGCACCGATGGGGCCGCCGACGATGGCGCCGCCGACGGCTCCGGTGGCCGCGCCTGCCGCTGCGCCGCCGGACTGGGCGAAGGCGCCGACCGGGGCGAGGGCGACGAGAACGGCACCTGCAAACAAGATCTTCTTCATGTGTCAGCTCCTAGACTGGTGAAGTCTGGTGCTTAACGACCAAGCGGAGCGGTGGTTCCGAGTCGGAAAAACGTTTCAAATCGGGAACAAAACTCATGTATCGCCGAGCTTGCGCGGCTTGGAATGCCTGGGAAACCGGCGACCGTGGCGCTTTCCCATGGGAAGCTTAGGCAGGCGGCGCATCGTTCGGAACAGGGCGATGAATGCTGTCGAAAATGAAAAATCGCAGTGGGAATAGGGCTTGAATTAGGAAATCAGTACTTGCCCTGCTACAGGTGAACAATATTAAGATGTGATTAACCCTCAAGCGCAGTGCTGCAGGAACAGGCTGATAAGGAGTCAGGCATGAATGTGCTGGTCTTTGCTTCGCGGAAAGGCGGCTCGGGAAAGAGCACGCTCGCTGCTCATCTCGCAAGTTATATCGCCAACCCTTCGCGCCGGACCTTGCTGATCGACAACGATCCGCAGGGCTCTCTGTCGCTCTGGCACAAGATCCGCAGCCAGGAACATCTCGGCCTCAGGCACAATACCCGTCATATCGGTGATGCGCTTAGGGATGCCAAGCGCGAGGGTTATGAATGGGTGCTGGTTGACACGCCGCCGAACAAGTCCTCGATCGTTGCGGACGCGATCAAGCACGCCACGCTGGTGATTATCCCGACCCGCGCGAGCCTGTTCGACATCGCGGCTCTCCAGGATACAGTCGCCATCGCCCGCGAGCATCGCAAGCCTTATGCCGCCGTGATCAACGCCGCACCGGCCAGGCACGGCGATGCGGAGGCCCATGTGGTGGCCGATGCCCGCGGCGCGCTGAACGCGCTCCAGGTTCCGGTCTGGGCCGGCCAGATCACGCATCGTCCCGAGCTGACGCTGTCTCTCTCGACGGGCGAGGGCGCGCGCGAGTACGATGCGCATTCGCAGGGTGCGGACGAGATCGGCCGTCTCTGGACCGCTCTCGAGCGCTCGCTCAACGCGATCCACAACACCTACAAGAAAGCTGGCGCATCGCGCGCCGCATAAGTTTCGGTTTCAGTGCAGCGAAAAGGGCGGCCTGCGAGCCGCCCTTTTTGTTTGCCTTACTGTCATTCCGGGGCCGCGTAGCGGAGCCCGGAATCCATAACCGCTGACAATGCGGAAAAGAAGCGCAGCGTTGCCCGCCCTTCCTCGAGAGGTCGTGTTTATGGATTCCGGGCTCGCACCGGAGGTGCGCCCCGGAATGACCGTGTGTCTATACGTTGGACGCAGCTTACGCAGCGTCCAGAGCCTGATTGAGATCGTCGATCAGGTCTTCCTTGTCTTCCAGGCCGACGGAGAGCCGCACCACTTCGGGCCCGGCACCGGCTTGCGTCTTCTGCTCGTCGCTGAGCTGGCGGTGCGTCGTGGAGGCCGGGTGGATCACCAGCGAGCGCGTGTCGCCGATATTGGCCAGATGCGAGAATAGCTTCAGGTTCGACACCAGCTTTACGCCCGCCTCGTAACCGCCTTTCAGGCCGAAAGTGAACACAGCGCCCGCGCCCTTCGGGCAATATAGCTTGGCGAGGTTGTGATAGCGATCGTCGCGCAGGCCGGGATAGCTGACCCAGGAGACCTTGCTGTGGGTCGAGAGATGCTCCGCCACGGCGAGGGTGTTGTCGGCATGGCGCTGCATGCGCAGCGGCAGGGTCTCGATTCCGTTGAGAATCAGGAAGGCGTTGAAGGGCGAAAGCGCCGGACCGAGATCGCGCAGGCCGAGCACGCGGCAGGCGATGGCGAAGCCGAAATTCCCAAAAGTTTCGCCCAGCACCATGCCGCCATATTCCGGGCGCGGCTTCGAGAGCATGGGATAGCGGTCGTCGCCGGCGAAGTTGAACGAGCCGCCGTCGACGATCACGCCGCCGATGGAATTGCCGTGGCCGCCAAGGAACTTGGTGGCGGAATGGACGATGATGTCGGCGCCATGCTCGAACGGCTTGATCAGGTACGGCGTCGCCATCGTGTTGTCGACGATGAAGGGGATGCGGTGCTTCTTGGCGATCGCCGCGATGGCCTGGAGATCGACGATCACACCGCCCGGATTGGCGATCGATTCGACGAAGATCGCCTTGGTCTTCGGCGTGATGGCGGCCTCGAAGCTCGACGGGTCGTCGGCATTGGCCCAGGCGACGTTCCAGCCGAAGTTCTTGTAGGAATGGTTGAACTGGTTGATCGAGCCGCCATAGAGCTGCTTGGCCGCGACGAACTCGTCGCCGGGCTGGAGCAGGGTGTGGAACACCAGGAACTCGGCTGCATGGCCCGAGGCCACCGCAAGAGCGGCGGTGCCGCCTTCCAGTGCCGCCACGCGCTCTTCCAGCACGGCACAGGTCGGGTTGCCGATTCGGGAATAGATGTTGCCGAAGGCCTGCAGACCGAACAGCGAGGCCGCATGATCCACATCGTCGAAGACGAAGGAGGTCGTCTGGTAGATCGGCGTCGCCCGCGCGCCTGTCGCGGCGTCAGGGGCCGCTCCGGCATGGATGGCGAGCGTGTTGAAGCCTGGCAGGCGGTCGGTCATGGCGGGCATTCCTTTAGGAGAAAAAGTCCGTTCTGTTTATCGAACGGATCGTTCTTTCGTCAAGGAGAGTGTGCGACCCCACGTCATCACCGGCCTCGTGCCGGTGATCCCGATGCTGAAAAGCGCTGAGCTCCGCCGTATCGGGATGGCCGGGACAAGCCCGGCCATGACGGATGAGCGTCTATTTCTTCAAGGCCTATTCAGGCTGAGCTTCTGGAACCCTTTGCCCGAGAGAACCGGCTTCTTGGAGCTGATCATCCGCGAGTTCACGCCCTGCCAGGAGATCTCGCCGGAGAGGCGGCCGAACTCGATCTTCGGGCAGCGGTCCATCACCACCTTTAGGCCCTTGGCTTCGGCCTTGGCGGCCGCCGCATCGTTGCGGACGGAGAGCTGCATCCACAGGACCTTGGGCAGTGGGTCGAGGGCAAGGGCCTCGTCCGTGATCGGGCCGGCGGCTTCCGAATTGCGGAAGATCTCGACCATATCGATGGGGAAGGGCACATCCTTGAGAGAGGCGTAGACCTTTTTTCCGAGGAGTTCGCCGCCCGCGAGGCCGGGATTGATCGGGATCACGTCGTAGCCGCGCTCCAGCAGGTACTTTGTGACGATCCAGCTCGGCCGGGCCGGGTTCTGCGAGGCGCCGACCAGCGCGATGGTCTTCACGGTGTTGAGAATGCCGCGGATGTAATCGTTCGGATAATTGTCGTGGTTCATGGCTGGAACGTATGGGATAGGGCAGGGCAGTTCAATGAGCATTTGACGCATGGCTTCGCACCACCCGATCATGACCAAGGACGAGCTCGCGGCGTTTCTCGACCGCGAATTTCCGCAGATGCACGCAGGCGGGCGCAGCTATTTCATCGACGAGATCGGCCCGCTCTCGGCCCGGATGCGGATGGACTATCACGAGCGCCACCTACGGCCGGGCGGCACGATCTCGGGACCGGCCATGATGGCGCTCGCCGATCTTGCCCTCTATGCGGCGATTCTCGCCCATATCGGGCCGGTGGCGCTCGCCGTGACCACGAGCCTCAACTTCAACTTCCTGCGCAAGCCGGAGCCCCGCGCCCTCATCGCCGATTGCCGTCTGCTCAAGCTCGGCAAGCGCCTGGCGGTGGGCGAAGTCTCGATCTTTTCGGAGGGCGTTCCGGAGGTGGTCTGCCATGCGACCGGGACCTATTCGATCCCGGACCGCCTTTAGGTTTCTGCTGCTTACGCCTTCGGCGGCACGAGCGCGTCGTCGATCTCCCTTGCCCGGATCGCCGCCGGGCGGTTGCCGATCCGCTGCCAATAGGCCTCGTAGGCGGGACGTTTTTCCAAAGTGCCGAACATCATACCCCAGCCGATCTGCGAGCCGACATAGACATCCGCCGCCGTGAAGCGGTCTCCGGCGATGTATTCGGACTGGGAGACGGCGTATTCCAGGGCGTTCATCACATCCTCGACGCTGCCATAGCCGACCGCACGCTGCTTGTCGGTGGGCACTTCGAAGCCGAAGGCCTTGTTGCTCAGCGCGGCCTCAACGGGGCCGGCGGCAAAGAACATCCAGCGGTAATAAGGCCCCCGGCGGGCATCGCCCGGAGCCGGTGCGAGGCCGGCCTCGGGAAAGGCATCGGCCAGATAGGCACAGATGGCGGCCCCCTCGGTGACGACCGTTCCCCTGTGCAGGATGGCGGGCACCTTGCCCATGGGATTGACGGCAAGATAGCCGGGAGACTTCATCTCCTTCCCGAAGCCCAGAATCTCCGTCCGATAGGCGCAGCCGGTTTCCTCCAGCATCCATCGCACGACGCGGCCCCTCGACATGGGATTGGTATAGAAGACGAGTTCCTCAGCCATTCGAAAACCTTCCTTCTGAACCCCGTAACTATGCACCATGCCGCCGCATCGGCCATAGAGGAGCGGAATGGGCGACAAAAGAATGTGGTATTTTAATACCTCTATTGTGGTAATTAAATACCTTGATCATTTAAAATATTGATTCATAAAGATTTTTCACGAAGATCGAGTTGTCAACTATCTGTTGACATTGCCGTGTCGTGCCAATAAACACCACTCACTCGCCGCCGCATTTCGCGGCGGTTTGTCGTTTTTCAGAACCTGAGCCGGAAGGCTCCAACGGGAACCAGCGCAATGAAGATTACGACTTCGCTGAAGCCCGCCGAGGTCGAGAAGAAGTGGGTTGTCATCGACGCGAAGGGTCTCGTCGTTGGCCGTCTTGCTTCGATCGTTGCCATGCGTCTGCGTGGCAAGCACAAGGCGAGCTACACGCCCCACGTCGACTGCGGCGACAATGTCATCGTCGTCAACGCCGATAAGGTGGTGTTCACCGGCCGCAAGCGCGAGCAGAAGGTGTACTATCACCACACCGGCTATCCCGGCGGCATCAAGGAGCGCACCGCGCGCTTCATTCTCGATGGTCGCTTCCCCGAGCGCGTGGTCGAGAAGGCTGTGGAGCGCATGCTCCCCCGCGGCCCGCTTTTCCGCCAGATCATGGGCAATCTGCGTGTCTACGGCGGCGCTGAGCATCCTCATACCGCTCAGCAGCCGGAAGCGCTGGATGTCGCTGCCCTCAACCGCAAGAACGTGAGAGCTTAATCATGGCGACCCTCCAGTCTCTCGCCGATCTGGGCCAGAACGCCCAGACCGCCGCTCCGGAAGCTCCGAAGCACGTCCAGAAGCTCGACTCGCTCGGCCGCGCCTATGCCACCGGCAAGCGCAAGGACGCGGTTGCCCGCGTGTGGATCAAGCCCGGCTCGGGCAAGATCGTGATCAACGGCCGTCCGGTCGAGGTGTACTTCGCCCGTCCGGTGCTGCGCCTGATCCTGTCGCAGCCGCTGCAGGTCGCTCAGCGCGATGGCCAGTACGACATCACCGTCAACGTCGATGGCGGCGGTCTCTCCGGCCAAGCCGGCGCGGTCCGTCACGGCCTTTCCAAGGCACTGACCTACTATGAGCCGGAGCTTCGCGGCCCGCTCAAGAAGGAAGGCTTCCTGACCCGCGATCCGCGCGTCGTCGAGCGTAAGAAGTACGGCAAGAAGAAAGCCCGCCGCAGCTTCCAGTTCTCGAAGCGCTAAAGCATCGGACCCAAAAGTGGATTCCACTTTTGGGATCCATTGGATGCTTCTTCGTTACGTTGGCGCATCGTTCTTCGCGGAAAACCGAAGCCACTTTTCCGCACGATGCGCTAAGGCTTACTCAGCCATATGGTTTGGAAAGGGCGGTCCTCGGGCCGCCCTTTTTCATGCGTCGTTCTGACCGCCGCACGCGTGCGGCGGCTCCGCGTTTTCTCCTCGCATCGGAGACCGAACGCCCATGGATGACCAAGACAAGATCGCGAAGGACTTTCAGGACGCCGTCAACATGGCGCCGGCCGAGCTGGAGAAATGGCTCGAGACGGATGAGAGCCAGTCGGTCGGCTGGACGAAGGAGGGCGAGGATGAGTCCGTCGGCCACCATTCCGGGCGCCGCATCGTCGCGATCAAGCGCAAAAAGAAGGCCGAGTTGGACGATGACGACTACGCCCATATGCGCAAGGTGGTCGGCTACGTCCATCGGCACATGGCGCAGCGTCCCGACAGCGACATCAAGGACAGCCGCTGGCGCTATTCCCTGATGAACTGGGGGCACGACCCGCTCAAGTGACGCCCGGTCTCACGCCAGGGCGCGCTCCAGCTCCGCCTTCGTCATGCGCGAGCGGCCGGGAAGGTTGCGCTTGCGCGCCCGTTGCATGAGCTCAACCTTCGTCGTCGCGGTTCCGCCGGCGCTCTTGCGCGCGGCAGCGGCCTTCTTGGCGATATCGCGGGGCTGCTTCGAGACCTGCTTGCCCTTGCGCGTATCGGTGCGCTTCTTGTCGCTGGTTCGCTTATATTCCGTGTCGGTCAACGCCTCGCGGCTCTTGCGCGGCAGGTAGCGTTCCCCAGTCTCGCCGCTCCTCTTGCCCGACTTGGTGCCCCAATCCTCGTCCTGCCATTGCTGGAGATGGTTGTCCTTGGACTTGCGGCCCTCATAGCCGCCGCCTTTTTCCTTGTATTCGGCGACGGCCATCTGTGCCTTGCGTGCAGACCATTCCCCGGGCTTGCCGCCCTTGGCCCCGCGGGTGATCTTCGCCTTTACCGTCTCCCAGAGCCTGGGATTGGTCTTCTTTGCCGTTGCCGCCATGAAAGCCGCCTATCCTGTTCGGAGAATGGAGGGGCAACCGCGCCGATCCTGCGCCGGTTCCTTGACAAGCGCAGCCGTCTCGCCGCATAGGTTTGGCATGTTGATCGTTTCAGACATCCGACGTCGCCTCTTCGCCGCGCCCCCGCGCCTGCGATGACGGCTGCCCGTCCGTCCGTCTTGCAAGCCGCGCCCTCTGCGCGGCTTTTGTTTTTCTGAAACCTTGTGGGCCTCGGGCGTTACGCCCTATCTCAGTCCCGACGACAAAATGGATCGACCATGACCGCGACCCTCGACAGATCCACAGGCTCCGGCCTCAAGACCAAGACCGTCTTCATCGATGGTGAGGCGGGCACGACCGGCCTCGGCATCCGCGAGCGGCTGAAGGACGTTCCCAATGTCGCCATCCGGAGCATCGACCCGGAGCGGCGCAAGGATCCGGCCGCCAAGCGCGAGATCCTGGCCGAGGTGGATCTCGTGGTGCTCTGCCTCCACGACGACGCGGCCCGGGAGACCGTGAGCCTCGTGGACGACTTGCCCGGCCACAAGCCCCGCATTCTCGACGCCAGCACCGCGCACAGGGTCAGTCCCGGTTGGGAATACGGCTTTGCCGAACTCGAGCCTGCCCAGCGCAAGGCCGTCGCCGATGCCGACAGGGTCGCCAATCCCGGCTGCTACCCGACCGGCGCCATCGCGCTGATCCGGCCGCTCGTGGATGCAGGCCTCATCCCGACCGATTACCCGATCAGCGTGAACGCCGTCAGCGGCTATAGCGGCGGCGGACGCTCGATGATCGAGGCCTACGAGGCCGGCACGGCGCCGTCCTTCGAGCTCTACGGCCTCGGCTTCGAGCACAAGCATGTGCCCGAGCTGCAGAAATATACCGGCCTGACCCGGCGGCCGATCTTCATCCCGTCCGTCGGCAATTTCCGCCAAGGCATGCTGGTGAGTGTGCCGCTCCATCTCGACCTGCTGCCGGGCAAGCCGAAGGCGGCGGATCTCGAAGCGGCGCTGCTGGAGCATTACAAGGCCGGCGGGCTCGTGAGCGTCGTGCCGAGCATCCGGGACGGCAAGAAGATCGAGCGGATCGAGCCGGAGGCGCTCAACGACACGGATAAGCTGGAGCTCTTCGTGTTCAAGCACGACAGCTACAACCACGCCGTCCTGGTCGCGCGGCTCGACAATCTCGGCAAGGGAGCCTCGGGTGCTGCCGTGCAGAACATCCAGCTCATGCTGGGGCTGATCTGAGGCCGGGCAATATCCGCGTTGTCATCACCGGCCCTGTGCCGGTGATCTCGATTAGGAAAAGCGGGGCGCTTAACAGAAACGAGATGGCCGGGACAAGCCCGGCCATGACGTCGAGGGAGCAGCTAATGCCCCTTCCAGCTCTTGCCGATGTCGGTCGCATGTCCCTTGAACCCGACGACGCTTTGGCGCTGCTCGCCGAGGCCCTCGATGCCGAGGGCGACCACGTCGCCGTCCTTGAGGAATCGCTGCGGCTTCATGGCCATGCCGACGCCGGGAGGCGTGCCCGTGGTGATGACGTCGCCGGGCTCCAGGATCATGAAGTGCGATACATAGGAAACGATCTGCGCGACGTTGAAGATCATGGTCTTCGTCGAGCCGTTCTGCATGCGCTCGCCGTTCACGTCGAGCCACATGGCTAGGTTCTGCGGATCGGGGATCTCGTCCTTGGTGACGAGCCAGGGACCGAGGGGGCCGAAAGTCGGGCAGCCCTTGCCCTTGGTCCACGTGCCGCCGCGCTCGATCTGGAATTCGCGCTCGGAGACGTCGTTGCAGACGCAGTAGCCGGCAACGAAGTCCATCGCCTCGTTGGCGCCGATGTAAGATGCGCGCTCGCCGATCACGATGGCCAGCTCCACCTCCCAGTCCGTCTTCTGCGAGCCGCGCGGGATGACGACGTTGTCGTTGGGACCGACGATGCAGGACGGAGCCTTGTTGAAGACGATCGGTTCGGCCGGGATCGCGGCGCCGGTCTCGGCGGCGTGGTCGGCGTAATTCAGGCCGATGGCGATGAAATTGCGCACCTGTCCGACGCAGGCCCCCAGGCGCTGTCCCGACGGAGCGAGGGGGAGGCTGTTGGGGTCGGTCTGGCGGATGCGGTCGAGGGACTTTGCAGACAGGTTCTTTCCGGAAATATCGGGAACCAGACCCGACAGATCGCGAATCTGTCCTTGGGAATCCAACAGGCCGGGTTTCTCTTCTCCGGGTGCCCCAAATCTCACCAGCTTCATCAGGCGCTCCTCTCGTTGCGGCATGGGCATAATTGGCGCGAACGCGCACCGCTACAATGCACGTTCCTGGCGCAAATATGTTGCCGTTATGCCACGAACCCGCACAAAAGGGCGAATTTCCACGTTTCTTCCGGGCTCCCGCGAAGCCAGCCAGTTGGCCGACTATACATCGGTTTACATGTGAACCTTTAGGAAGTGCTGTGCGGTTGCTGATGAGTAACAAAGCATAGTGAAGTTGAATAAAGTAACGAAGCTTGACCTTTAGACAATTTTAATGCCTTGCCGGAGCCTAATAGAGAGATTGCGGCCAAAATTAAGCATTGGCACATTGGAGCGAGACGCGGGATTCTCCCGCACAAGAAGCATAAGGGCAGGAAAACCTCCATGAGTCATCTCTCTCGTTCTTTGTCCCTGGCCGCGGTCTCCCTTGCAGCGCTCATTGCCGCGCAGGGTGGTGCGCAGGCCGGTGCGTTCGCACTCCGTGAGCAGAGCGCCACGGCTCAGGGATATTCCTTCGCCGGTGCCGCGTCCGGTTCGGGCTTCCTGTCCTCGATGTACTGGAACCCTGCCGTCATCACGATGATGCCGGGCATCTGGAGCGAGGGCCATGCCTCGCTGATCATTCCGCGGGTCGACATCAACCCACTGCCCTCGGTGCCGACCTTCGCGCTCGGCGGCTCTGGCGATATCGGTCAGGACGCGATCCTGGCGTCCAGCTACTATTCCTACCAGATCAACGACATGTTCTGGGTCGGTCTTTCGGCCACCTCGCCCTATGGCCTCGTGACCGATCCGCGCGAAACCTGGTCCGGCCAGCTTTATTCGCGTTCGTCCAGGATCTTCTCGGTGAATGTGAACCCGGTGCTCGGCGTCAAGATCAACGACTGGCTGTCGGTCGCCGCCGGTCCGTCGCTGCAGTATTTCGACATCCGCCTCAAGCGCGCCGCAGGCATCACGCCAGGCGCGCCGAGCCTCATTCTCGACGGCGACGATGTGGGCTTCGGCTTCACGGCCGGCGTCACCATCACCCCGTTCGCCGGCACCACGATCGGTATCGGCTACCGCTCGCAGATCGACCATGAGCTCGAGGGAACGGTGAAGGCGCCCGCGGGCGTTCTTGCCCCCATTGCCGCGCAGGTTCCGATCACCGCCGACCTGACCACCCCTGACCAGATCACGGTGGGCATCTCGCACGCCTTCACGCCCGCTTTGACCGTCCATGCCGGCTTCGAGTGGACGAACTGGAGCGTCCTCAAGACTCCGCTCGTCGTCGGACCCGGCGGCGTCGTGGTCACGGATCTGCCGCTCAACTATGACGACGGCTATTTCTACTCCCTCGGCTTCGATTACAGGCTGACAGACCAGCTGACCGTGCGCGCCGGTCTCGCCTACGAGGATTCGCCGATCGACACGCGCGTCCGTTCCACGCGACTGCCGGACAGCGACCGCATCTGGGCGTCGATCGGTGCGACCTATCAGTGGAACGACAAGCTGTCGTTCGACGTCGCCTACACGCATATCTTCGCGAAGGAAGGCGATATCCGCATCGTTCCCGGGCAGCAGGACTTCGAAGGGCTGCCCTTCGTGGCCGAGGCCGATGCCACCGTCGACATCATCTCTGCCGCCGTGCGCTATCGCTGGGACGACCCGAAGGTCGCCATCCCGGCCGCTCCGATCGTGCGCAAGTACTGATCGGTTCCACTAGAGCATCGGACCCAAAAGTGGCCCCACTTTTGGGTCCGATGCTCCACTCTTTGAAGAGCGCATCGTTGAGTGCGGACCCAGCGGGCCGCGCAAGCGAAAACCGGATCCACTTTTCCGCACGATGCGCCGACGCAACGAAAAGGCCGGCATCACGCCGGCCTTTTTCTTTTGGCGCTGCGAGGCGGAATGGATCCTACGACTTCGTCAGAACATAAGTGCCCGGCGCATCCCCGAGCGGCTTGAGCTTTCCGCCGCCCGGCTTCCTTGCCGCCACCATGCGCGGCGCCTGCGCCTTCATCCATTCGAGCCAATAAGGCCACCAGGAACCCGCCGTCTCGGTCGCGTTCTTCATCCAGTCTTCCAGTTCGCCTTCGGCCGGGCCGCCGGTCCAGAACTGATACTTCGGCTTGTTGGGCGAGTTGACGACGCCTGCGATGTGCCCCGATCCGGCGAGAACATAGTCGACAGGCCCGCCGAAGGCCTTGGAGCCGAGAAACACCGAACGGGCAGGGGCGATGTGGTCTTCCTTCGTCGCCAGATTGAAGATCGGCACCTTCACCTTCTTCAGATCGAGCTTTAAGCCGGCAAGCTCCATCTCGCCTTTCGCAAGCTTGTTCTCGAGGTAGCAGTTGCGCAGATAGAAAGCGTGGTTCGCCGCCGGCATGCGGGTCGAATCCGCGTTCCAGTAGAGCAGGTCGAACGGGAAGGGCGACTGACCCTTCATGTAGACGTTGACCACATAGGGCCAGATCAGGTCGTTCGGCCGCAGCATGTTGAAGGCATTGGCCATGCGCGAGCCCTCGAGATAGCCGCGCTGTTTCATGGCGGTCTCGAGACTGCGGACCTCTTCCTCGCCGGCAAAGATCTTGAGGTCGCCCGCGTGGGTGAAGTCCACCTGTGCCGTGAAGAACGTGGCGCTGTCGATCCGCTTGTCCTTCTTGGCGGCCATGTAGGCGAGCGTCGTGGCCAGCAGCGTGCCGCCGACGCAATAGCCGATGGCCGTCACTTTCTTCTCGCCGGTCGCCTGCTCGATCGCATCGAGCGCCGCGAAGATGCCGTCCTGCATGTAATGCTCGAAGCCCATCTCCGCATGCTGCTCGGCGGGGTTGACCCAGGAGATGCAGAAGACGGTCAGCCCCTGCGAGACGGCCCAGCGGATGAAGCTCTTCTCCGGGTTGAGATCGAGGATGTAGAACTTGTTGATCCAGGGCGGCACGATCAGGAGCGGACGCTTCAGCACCTTCTCGGTCACGGGAGAATACTGGATCAGCTCGATCAGCTCGTTACGGAATACGACCTTGCCGGGCGTGGTCGCGATGTTCACGCCGATCTTGAAGTTGCTCGGATCCGACTGGCGGATCTTCAGCTCGCCGCGGCCCGCCTCGATATCCTCGGCCAGCATCGTGACGCCGCGAACGAGGTTGGCGCCGTTCTCCCGCAGGGTTTCCCGAATGAGTTCGGGGTTGGTCAGAAGGAAGTTGGAGGGCGAGAGCGCGCTCGACAGCTGCTTGAGATAGAACTGCGCCTTGTGCCGCGTGCGCTCGTCGAGCCCGTCCGCATCCTCCACCAGATCCTCTGCCCAGCGCGACGAGATCAGATAGGCCTGTTTCAGGAAATCGAAGACCGGGTTATCGGACCATTCCGGGTCCTTGAAGCGGTTGTCCCTCGCCTCCGGCTCGGCCACCGGCTCGGCGGTCTCGCCCTGCGCGCGCTTCAGGGTCGAGGCCCAGAGATTAAGGAACTGGGTGCCGAGGCGCGACTGCGCTTCGAAAGCCCTCTGCGGGTCGCTCATCCATGCCTCAGCCACCCGGCCGAGGGATTTCAGCGCTTCGGACGCATCCCCCGCCGCCGGGGGCTGGCCTTCCTGAACGGGCTTGAGATAGGCGGCTGCAGCCTTGCCTGCTCCCTCGATGAAGCGGGCCATGTTGCGGGAGAGTTCTTCGAAATCCGGGGTAGAGGATTGAAGCTTCTCCTCACCGTATGGCTTGTCCATAAGGCGATCTCCCTCTATCGCAGCAGCATTGCCCGCAAGCCGCATTTCCGACATCTTACCGTTCGACCTGTCGGATATGCCAGCGTCAAGTTGCAGCTCTTAGGTATCACAATGCGTATGACGCTTTTTTCGATCCACCGCCGGTCGGCCGTTGTCCTGGCGATGCTGGCGGCCTCCGGGGTTGCAGGCTGCAACGGCAGCTTCAACCCTGTCCGCGATGTGGCGTCCTCCCTGGGCGCCGGACCGCAATCGGCGGCGACGCCCGATTTCGTCGCCCGCTCGCGGCCGGCGAATCTGGAATACATGCCGATCGGCGCCCCGATTCCGGAGCGGCCGACGCCGGCGCGCACGGCGGACGAGATCAAGGCAGCCGAGGCGGAGCTCGACGCCCTGCGCACCCAAAACGAGGCGGCCGGCGCTGCCGCGGCGGAACTCGGCAACACGCCGCCGCCCGAACCGATCAAGCTTCCGGCCAACACGTCGCAGCCGACGCGCCAGAAGATTAATTCCAAGAGAACGCCTTAGAATCTATACCGGAATCCCTGATTCCGCCCGAGGACGAGAACGATGCCTGACTTTTACCGGATTAAGCGCCTCCCGCCTTACGTCTTCGAGCAGGTCAACCGCATCAAGGCCGCCGCCCGAGCCAACGGCGCCGATATCATCGACCTCGGGATGGGCAATCCGGACCTTCAGGCACCCCAGCACGTCATCGACAAGCTCGTCGAGACCGTCGGCAAGCCGCGTACCGACCGCTACTCCGCCTCCAAGGGCATCGGCGGCCTGCGCCGCGCCCAAGCCGGCTATTACGAGCGCCGCTTCGGTGTGAAGCTCAACCCTGACACGCAGGTCGTTGCGACACTGGGCTCGAAAGAGGGCTTCGCCAACATGGCCCAGGCGATCACCGAGCCGGGCGATGTCATCCTTGTGCCGAACCCGAGCTATCCGATCCATGCCTTCGGCTTCCTGATGGCCGGCGGCGTCATCCGTTCGGTTCCGGCCGAGCCGACCCCGGAATTCTTCGTCGCCGCCGAGCGCGCGGTGGCGCATTCGATTCCGAAGCCGGTGGCGCTCGTGGTCTGCTATCCGTCGAACCCGACCGCCTACGTGGCCTCTCTCGACTTCTATCGCGACCTCGTCGCCTTCGCGAAGAAGCACGAGCTGATCCTGTTGTCGGATCTCGCCTATTCCGAGGTCTATTTCGACGAATCGAACCCGCCGCCCTCGATCCTGCAGGTGCCCGGCGCGATGGATGTGGCGGTGGAGTTCACCTCCATGTCCAAGACCTTCTCCATGGCCGGCTGGCGCATCGGCTTCGCGGTCGGCAACGAGCGCCTCCTGGCGGCGCTCGCCCGGGTGAAGTCCTATCTCGATTACGGCGCCTTCACGCCGGTCCAGGTGGCTGCCACCGCCGCCCTCAACGGGCCTGACGACTGCATCCGCGAGATGCGCGCGACCTACAAACGGCGGCGCGACGTGATGGTCGAATCCTTCGCCAAGGCGGGCTGGCAGGTGCCGGTGCCCACCGCGTCGATGTTCGCCTGGGCGCAGATCCCGGAGAAATTCCGGTCGATGGGCAGCCTCGAATTCTCCAAGCTCCTGGTGGAGAAGGCCGACGTGGCGGTCGCCCCCGGCATCGGCTTCGGCGAGCACGGCGACGATTACGTGCGCATCGCGCTTGTGGAAAACGAGCAGCGCATCCGCCAGGCGGCCCGCAACATCCGCAAGTTCTTCGACAACGCCGACCAGACGCTCCACAACGTGGTGCCGATGGTGCGCCGGGGCTGATCTCCACCAGAGTGCGCGGCATGCCATTCGGGTGCCGCGCCGGCATGGACATGGAACCTTGAGGGTCGTACAAGCGGCCCGGCAAATCTCAAGGAGCTGTTGTTCGTGACACGTCCCCTTCGGGTCGGCATTGCCGGCCTCGGCACCGTCGGCGCTTCGGTCATCCGCATTCTCGACCGCCAGAACGAGGCTGTCGCCCAGCGCGGCGGCCGGCCGGTCGAGATCGTGGCCGTCTCGGCCCGTGATAGAGCCAAGGATCGGGGCTTCGATCTCGCCCGTTTCACGTGGTTCGACGATCCGGTGGAGCTGGCCCGCTCGGCCGATGTGGATTGCGTCGTCGAACTGGTGGGTGGCGCGGACGGTCCGGCGCTGGAGACGGTTCGGACAGCCCTGTCGCTCGGCAAGCATGTCGTGACCGCCAACAAGGCGCTCCTGGCCAAGCACGGCCTCGAATTGGCGAAGCTGGCCGAGGAGAAGGGCGTTTCGCTCGCCTTCGAGGCCTCCGTCGCCGGCGGCATCCCGATCATCAAGACCCTGCGCGAGGCGCTTCCGGCCAACCGCATCTCGCGCCTCTACGGCATCCTCAACGGCACCTGCAACTACATCCTCTCCCGCATGGAGCTCGAGGGTCTCACCTTCGCCGAATGCCTGGCGGATGCGCAGCGCCTCGGCTACGCGGAAGCGGACCCGACCTTCGACGTGGAAGGCTTCGACACCGCCCATAAGCTTGCGATCCTGACGAGCCTCGCCTTCGGCACCGAGATCGACGCCGAGGCGATCTATGTGGAGGGCATCTCCTCGATCGCGCCGCTCGACCTTGCGATGGCGAGGGAACTTGGCTTCCGCATCAAGCTTCTTGGCGTCGCCGAGCGCACCAAGACCGGGATCGAGCAGCGCGTGCACCCGACCATGGTGCCCCGGACCTCGTCCATCGCCCAGGTCATGGGCGTGACCAATGCCGTCACCATCGATGCCGATGCGGTGCGCGAGCTGACCCTGATCGGACCTGGGGCAGGGGGCGATGCAACCGCATCCGCCGTCGTGGCCGACATCGCCGATGTGGCGACCGGCAATGTGCAGCCGCTTTTCGGCGCCCCGACCGGCCAGCTCGAAAAGGCGCAGCGCGCGCCGATGCAGCGGCACGAGGGCGGTTACTACGTGCGCCTGACGGTGCATGACCGTCCCGGAGTCGCGGCGGGGGTGGCGACCCGCATGGCCGAGGCCGACATCTCGCTCGAGAGCATCCTGCAGAAGCGCTCCGAGATCGCGGCGACGAAGGATCCGCACGGGCGGTCCGGCACGCCGGTGCCGCTGGTTCTCATCACCTATGCGGCCGCCGAATCCTCGATCCGCTCGGCCTTGGAAAAAATCACGGGGGATGGTCTTATCGCCGAGCCGCCCCAAGTCATCCGCATCGAACGCGAGTAACCTCACGCAGGGCCGACAGGCCAGCTGCCGACCTCAATAAGGGAGACGACAAGTCCATGTCGCAGGGCATTACCGTCCAACCGGGCCTCATCATCGAACGCATTCTCACCCTGGAGCTCGTCCGCGTCACCGAGCGCGCGGCGGTGGCCTCCGCAAGGCTGCGTGGCCGTGGCAACGAGAAGGCCGCCGACCAGGCCGCCGTGGACGCCATGCGTCGTGAGCTGAACAAGCTCCCCATCGACGGCACGGTGGTGATCGGCGAGGGCGAGCGCGACGAGGCACCGATGCTCTTCATCGGCGAGAAGGTCGGCAACAAGCACGGCCCGAAGGTCGACATCGCCGTCGATCCGCTCGAGGGTACGACGCTGTGCGCCAAGGACATGCCCGGTTCCATCGCCGTCATGGCCATGGCCGAGGCCGGCACCCTGCTGGCCGCTCCGGACGTCTACATGCACAAGATCGCCGTCGGTCCCGGCTATCCGAAGGGCGTCGTCGATCTCGATGCCAGCCCCGAGGAGAACCTCCACAGCCTCGCCAAGGCGAAGGGAGTGAAGGTGAACGAGCTCACCGCCCTCGTGCTCGACCGGCCGCGCCACGCGGAACTGATCGCCGCCATCCGCAAGACCGGCGCGGGCGTCCGCCTGATTTCGGACGGCGACGTGGCCGGCGTGATCTTCACGACGAAGCCTGCGGAAACCGGCATCGACATCTATCTCGGCATCGGCGCGGCGCCCGAAGGCGTGCTGGCGGCCGGCGCCCTGCGCTGCATCGGCGGCCAGATGCAGGCCCGCCTGATCCTCGACACCGAGGAGAAGCGCTCCCGTGCCCTCCAGATGGGCGTCACCGACCCCAACAAGAAATACGACATGACGGACCTCGCCCGCGGCGACGTGATCGTTGCGGCGACAGGCGTGACCGACAGCGCGCTCACCAGAGGCGTCCATTTCGGCAAAGAGGTGATCACAACTGAAACTGTGGTCTATCGCTCCGCCACCGGCACCGTGCGCCGCATCTATGGCGAGCACCGCGAACTGTCGAAGTTCCACCTGGATTAGACCACTCCTGGCACACGCCACGATCGATACTGCGTCATGGCCGGGCTTGTCCCGGCCATCCACGTTTTAAGAGGCGCAAAAAGCGTGGATACCCGGCACAAGGCCGGGCATGACGACCGTATCCGTGGAATGATGAAGACTGGAAAGTAGTGGAATCATATGCTTCAAATCCGCCCCTTCACGTCGGACGACCGCGAGGCCTGGGAGCCTCTCTGGCAGGGCTACCTGACCTTCTACAAATCCTCCGTCCCGGCCGAGGTGACGGAGGCGACATGGAACCGCTTCCTGGATCCCGCGGAGCCGATCCACGGGCTCGCCGCCGTCCTCGACGGCCGGATCGTCGGCATCGTCCACTACATCTTCCATCGCTCCACATGGACGACGAGCGACTATTGCTACCTGCAAGACCTGTTCAACTCGGAGGAGGCCCGCGGGCATGGGGTGGGTCGAGCGCTGATCGAGGCGGTGTACGAGAAGGCGAAAGAGGCCGGCGCGAGCCGGGTCTACTGGCTGACGCACGAGACCAACACGACGGCGCGAGCCCTCTACGACAAGGTCGCCGACCGCAGCGGCTTCATCCAGTATCGGCAACTATTCGGCTGATCAGCTGTGTCATCCCCGGCGAGAAGGTGAGGGAAGGGGATCCATTGCGCCGAGCGTGCGAGTGGATTCCCTTCCCCTCCGCTCCGCTCCGGCCGGGAATGACACGGTGGATAGTCGCAGGGGTGCCAGGATGCTTTGACCACAATTCGCGGGTAAGACTGGCGCTGTGACCGAATCATCGCCTCTCCTCCTGCCGAAGCCCTTCCTGGGCGTTACGAATTCCGCTCTCGGGCGAACCTGGGTCGAGCGCTGCGATGCCGCCCAGAGCACGATCGCGCTCGCCATCGCCCAGACCCATGGCCTTCCCGACGTGCTCTCCCGCGTCCTTGCCGGACGAGGCGTCGGCATCCACGACACCGAGGGCTTCCTGAATCCGCGTCTGCGCGACCTCATGCCCGATCCGCATGTGCTGACCGACATGGAGGCGGCGGCGGCGCGGCTGGCGGATTCGGTCTATCGCAACGAGAAGGTGGCGATCTTCGGCGATTACGACGTGGACGGTGCCTGCAGCGCCGCGCTGCTGGCGGAATATCTGCGCGCCTGCGGGCTCGACTATGCCATCCACATCCCGGACCGGATCACCGAGGGCTATGGCCCGAACGTGGATGCCATCCGGGCGCTGAAGGAGCAGGGGGCCGATATCCTGGTCACCGTCGATTGCGGAACCGCGAGCATCGAGCCCCTGGCCGAGGCGAAGCGGCTTGGCCTCGATCCCATCGTCCTCGACCACCATCAGGCGCCGGAGCAATTGCCGGACGCGCTCGCCATCGTGAACCCGAACCGGCAGGACGATCTGTCGGGCCTCGGCCATCTCTGCGCGGCCGGCGTGGTGTTCCTGTTCCTCGTCGCCCTCAACCGCGCCCTGCGCCTGCGCGGCTTCTTCCAGGGCAGGCCCGAGCCCGACCTTATGGCGAGCCTCGATCTGGTCGCCCTCGCGACGGTGGCGGACGTGGTGCCGCTGACCGGCCTCAACCGGGCCTTCGTCCGGCAGGGGCTAGCCATCATGAAGAGCCGCCGCCGGGTCGGCCTTGCCGCGCTCCTCGATTCCGCCGGCCTCGCCGGTGCGCCGGAAAGCTGGCATCTCGGCTATCTCGTGGGGCCGCGCATCAATGCGGGCGGGCGCATCGGCGATGCGGCCCTGGGCTCGAGGCTGCTGCTGACGGAGGATCCCGTCCAGGCCGCCAAGCTCGCTGCCGAGCTCGACCGGCTCAACCGCGAGCGCCAGGCCATCGAGGTGGTGGCGGTGGCCGAGGCCGAAGCGCAGGCGCTGTTCGCTCTTGAGAACATGCCGGACCGCCCCGTTCTGATGACGGCATCCGCCGAATGGCACCCGGGGGTGGTCGGCCTGATCTCCGCCCGCACCAAGGAGCGGTTCCGCCGCCCGGCCTTTGCCTTCACCCTCAATCCCGACGGGACGGCGACCGGGTCGGGCCGCTCCGTGCCTGGAGTCGATCTGGGCTACGCCGTCCGCGCTGCCGTCGATGCGGGTCTTGCCATCAAGGGCGGCGGCCACACCATGGCGGCCGGCGTGACGATCCAGGCGGCCAATCTGCAGGGTTTTCTGGAATTCATCACCGACAAGCTCTCGGAGCCCGTGAGCGCCACGCGCCTGCGGGACAATTTCGCCGTCGACGCGACACTGACCGCGGCCGGCGCCCAGCCTGCCGTGGTAAGCGCCCTCGAAAGGGCAGGGCCCTTCGGACAGGGGCAGCCTGAGCCGGTTTTCGTGTTCCCGCAGCACCGGGTCGTCGAGGCGCGGGAAGTGGGTAGCGGCGGGCACATGCGGGTCAAGATGCGCGGCGGTGATGGCAGCTTCATCGGCGGAATCGCGTTCCGCGCGGCCGGCCAGCCGCTCGGGAATGTCCTGTCCCACGGCATCGGCAATCCGCTCCATGTCGCCGGAACTCTCTCGGTCGACCGCTGGGGCGGAAACGAGAAAGTCGAGGTGCGGATCATGGACGCGGCGCGGCCGGAATAATTGAAATCTGGTGCTTGCGGTGCGTCACGAACCCATCTATAGGTTCGCCCACTTCGGCGGCACCGCCCCGAAATTGCGCCCTTCGTCTAGCGGTCTAGGACGTTGCCCTTTCACGGCAAAAACACGGGTTCGAGTCCCGTAGGGCGCGCCACCTTACAATTCCGAAAATCGATATCCTTCCAGACCTCAGCCGGTTCGATAGCTGTGCCAGCGCTAGATCGGGCTGCCTTTGATCTTCGTGACCATTTCCCAATTATTGCCGTTCGCGATCATGCAGGCTTTGCCATCGGGCAGCGTGAGCACCATGGTCCAGGAGCCATGCGAGGAGGCGAAGACCTCCATGACCTGTCCGGGCTGGGCAAGGCCGATCCCGACCGGGCCTTCCTTGTATTGATCGGCAAGCAGCTTCACGAGCTGTTCACGGGGGGCGCAGGCGGTCTGGGCGCCGGCGGACGGCGCGATCGCAATCAGGGCCGCGATAGCCCCGATGGTCGCGAGTGGGTAGCGGATCATGGCGTTCCCTTGACGGTTGACCCGCATTGACCCTCGGCATGGCTCTAAACGCCGGCCAGCGGAAAAAGCTCCAGCGGAGCTGAGTGGAATTACCGCTATCCAAGCGATTTCAGATCGGCTAACGGCTCTGCTATAAAGTGTCGTCTCAGGCCGCTCTCCAACCATGTCGATGTTCCGGAACTTCATCCGCAAATTCACCATGCCGACGATCACGAGCCAGACGGACCTCGTGCGCTACGTCGTAAAGGTGACGATTTTCGCGCTCGTCATCTCGCTCGCGGCCGACCTGACCACGCAGATCGTCTTTTTCACGTCATGGACGGCAGTGCTGCGAACGGCAATCGTCACGACCCTGACCGTCGGAGTGATCGCGATCCCCGTTTCCTGGATCTTCGGGCGGGCGCAGCGCGAGCTGCAGGAAACGAAGCGCCGCCTCGAAGCGATCAGCCATACCGATCCGCTTACCGGTCTGCCGAACCGCCGCGCCCTGATCGAGGCGATCAGTTCGCCGACCCCGGCGACGACCGCGATGGTGATTGCCGATATCGATCAGTTCGACGCGATCAACGACAATCACGGCCTTCGGACTGGCGACGTCGTGCTCCAGGCCCTGGCCCGGACCATCGAGGCGCATCTCTCCGATTACGGCCTCGTCGGCCATATGCGCGGCGAGCAGTTTGCGCTCATCTCGTCCGAGACGCCCATCGAGCGAATCGTGAACGTCATAACTGACATGCTGCGCGCGGTGGGGAGGACGCCGATCATCACCCCGACCGGCGCGATCCAGGTGACGATGTCGGCCGGCATCGCGATCCGCGGCCCCGACGACACCTTCGAGAGGCTCTATGGCGAGGCGGACGACGCGCTTTCCGAGGCAAAGCGGGCCGGCCGTAGCCAGCTGAGGCTGTCTGGACGGGCCAGGCAGGCGGCACTTTCCGGCGAGGCGGCCGACCGGATGAACCTCATTCTGAAGCTGTGAGGCAATATGAGGCCCCTTTGCATGATGTATGGGGGTGGGTTAGACCTTCCGTTGAACCTGCTGCCTGCAGACGCGTTTCTCTCGCCATAGATATCGTTGAGCTGAACTCCCATGCCGCGCTATTTTTTCAACATCCGGGACGGCTACGACGTCGACGAGGACGAGGAGGGCATCGAGCTGCCCGATCTCGATGCAGCCCGCGCCGAGGCGCTCGCCACCGTCGAGGAGCTTCGGGACGAGTTGGCCGATGCGGGCAATATCGAGCTCGAGATCACCGACGAGACCGGCCGGCGCCTTCTGACTGTTCCCTTCTTCCGAGGGGGGCAGGGGGGGCGGCGTCGCTAAAGCATCGGACCCAAAAGTGGATTTGCACTTTTGGGATGATTCCGATGCTCCAAAGAAAAGGCCCGGCTTCGAGCCGGGCCCTCTCTGCCAATCGACGTCGGGCGATCAGCACTCGGTCTTCTTCTTGGTGGTCGTATCGCCGAACTCGTCGGTCTTCTGCTTGGTCTCCGTCGTGCAGCCCACGCTGCCCGTGGAGGTCGTGACGGAGGTGGAGGACGTCGTGCTCGGCTCGGTCGTGCGCTCGATGGTGGTCTTGCTGCCCAGAATGCCCTCTTCCTTCTTGATGGTGGTGGTCGTGTCCTGGGCGAAGGCGGCCGTGCTGAGAAGCGAAGCGGCGAGGATGATGACAGTCTTCTTCATCGTGAAACTCCAACGTTAAGCCTGACCCGGTGAGAACGGCTTTCTCTCCAAGGGGTTCCTACTCTGGTGTTTCAGATGGTTTTTTACGGCTCAGCCCGCCGTTAAGACCTGCCAGGCGGTCGCGAAGGCGCGGGCGTTGCCGCCGATCTCCTCCACCGACATGGATGGCGTGAAGAGCGCGGAGCCCAGCCCGAAGCCGTTGGCGCCCGCATCGAGGTAGGGCTTCATGTTGTCCGGCTTGATGCCGCCGACGGGGAGCACGACGGTCTCCTTCGGCAGCACGGCCCGCCAGGCTTTCACGACTGCGGGAGGAATGGCCTCGGCGGGGAAGATCTTGATGGCGTCGGCTCCCGCCTTCAGTGCGGCGAAAGCCTCGGTCGGCGTGGCGACGCCGGGGGTGCAGACGAGCTCCTGCTCCTTGGCGACTTCGATCACCTCGATATCGGCGTGGGGCATGACGATCAGCCTGCCGCCGACATCGCGGACGCCGTGCACCTGCTCAGGATTCATCACCGTGCCTGCACCGACCAGCACGCCTTTCGGCATGGTCTTGGCCAGAATCCCGATGCTGCGGAACGGGTCGGGCGAGTTCAGGGGCACTTCGATGATTCGAAAACCCGCTTCGACCAGGATGTGGCCGACGGCCTCGGCGTTCTCGGGCTTCAGGCCTCGCAGGATGGCGATCAGAGGAAGTTCGGTCAGATAATCCCGCAGCACCACATCACCTCCATGCCGCAGCAAGGCGGCCATCGATCCGGTGTTCTAGTTGGCAAAGATGAAAACGGGTTTCAACCTTTTGTCGCCGGCGGCGCGAGAAATCGTGTCAGATGAGAAACGGCGCTGCGGATCGTATCCTGCCCATCGGTGCTGTGCTCGATGAACCAGTCTTCGAGGGCAACACCAGGGTACAATTCCTCGACCCCGGCGAAGAACTGCATGAGCCTCAGGGAATCGAAACCAAGAGCATAAGTCAGTGATGTATCGAGACCGATCGGCGTCCTGCTGTTGCTGTTGAGCGATTGGCAAAGCGCTACGATACGCTTTGCGACATCCCCCTCCGGAGTAGAGGTCACTGGTTTTGCCCCGATTCAATTGACGTAGAGTCATATCGGGAAAACATCTTCGTTCAACAATGAAATGATATAATTCCTTGTGTAATTAATAAGAATTGAATGGATAATTTGGTATAGTATATCCAATTATATTTCTTTGATTGTGGGATGGCGATGCGAACAATTTCTGGTTTCTCTTTCGCATCGCCAGGCGGCGAATTCCGCACCCGCCTATCGGCGGAATTGCGCCGCCCGCGGTTCGTGGATAGAGACCTGATGAACCGCCATCGGATCCGTCCCGGTCCGCATGGGTTTCGTTCGAGCTTAGACATGAAGCCGCCATCGAAGCTGCCGAGCCGCAGCGCCAAGCCCGCTCTCGACCGGATCGATCTCCTGATTCTCGATGCCCTTCGTGACAATGGGCGCATCACTTATCAGGCCCTTTCGGAACGTGTCGGGCTGTCGGCACGACCCTGCCTCGAGCGCGTCAGACGGCTTGAACAAAAGGGGGTGATCCGAGGTTATGCGGCCCAGATTGACCCTTCCGCCCTTGGGCACGACATCATCGCGCTTGCCGGGATCAGCATGCGGGACCCGTCCACGGGGACGCGACAGCGTCTTGAGCGGGCGCTCGCCGCCAATCCCGCTGTGATCGATCTGCAGGTGGTGAACGGCGAGTACGATTATATCGCCCGCATCGTGGCGCCGACATTGGCAGCCTATGAGACGCTGACGGAGGCTTATCTCGCCGATCCCGGCTTCGGAATCGGGCGTATCCACACGACTTTCGTCCTGAAAACGCTCAAGGATTTCGAGGGCTATCCTGTCCCCGACAACCGGGATTGATCCGAGCGAACCGGACCGACGACAGAATCGGCTGTGGTCCGTGCGGATTTCAGCCTCAACCGGATCGCATGGGACATAAGCTTATCCATGGAGGATCCCATGGATTTCATCGCGCTCGAACGATCGGTCACCGCACATAATTACGATCCTTTGCCCGTCGTCCTGACGGAGGCGAAGGGCGTCTGGGTCACGGACACGGAAGGCCGGCGCTATCTCGACATGATGAGCGCCTATTCGGCCGTCAGCCTCGGCCATGGGCACCCGCGAATCCTGAACGCCATGATGGAGCAGGCCTCCCGCCTCGCCGTCACTAGCCGCGCCTATCACACCGACGTCCTCGGCCCCTTCCTGGAACGCCTCGTCCAGGTCACCGGTCTCGATATGGCGCTGCCGATGAACACCGGCGCGGAGGCCGTGGAGACGGCCATCAAGGCTGCCCGGCGCTGGGGCTATTCCAGGAAGAAGATCGCACCGGACCAGGCCGAGATCATCGTTGCCGAGAACAATTTTCACGGCCGGACGACCACCATAGTCGGCTTCTCGTCCGATGAATCGTATCGCGAGGGATTCGGGCCGTTCGCAGGCGGCTTCAAGCTGGTGCCGTTCGGCGATGCCGCCGCCGTCGAGCGGATGATGACGAAAAACACCTGCGCCGTCCTGATCGAGCCGATCCAGGGCGAGGCGGGAATCGTGGTGCCGCCGGAAGGCTACCTGAAGGATCTTCGCGCCATCTGCGACCGGCATAATGTCCTTCTGATCCTCGACGAGGTTCAGTCGGGCCTCGGGCGGACGGGTCGCTGGTTCGCCCATCAGCATGAGGACATCAAGCCGGACGGCCTCATCCTCGGCAAGGCGCTGGGCGGCGGCGTCTATCCGGTTTCCGCCTTCGTCGGCACGCACGACGTCATGAGCGTGTTCAATCCGGGCTCGCACGGCTCGACCTTCGGCGGCAATGCGCTCGCCGCCAGGATCGGACTGGAGGCGCTTGCCATCATCGAAGAGGAGCATCTCGTCGAGCGCAGCGCCGAGATGGGCGGCTACCTTCAGGATCGGCTGCGCGCCATGCGCAGCAACATCGTGAAGGATGTGCGCGGCCGCGGCCTATGGGTCGGCGTCGAAGTCGATGCGAACGTCGTCTCCGCGCGGTCCGTCTGCGATGCGCTGCTCGAGAACGGCGTGCTCTCGAAGGACACCCACGGCACGGTGCTGCGCTTTGCGCCGCCGCTCACCATCACCCGCGACGAGATCGATTGGGGAATGGAGCGGATCGAGCGGGTCTTCGCCCGCGCCGTTCACTGATGCAAGGGGTAGACGAGCGATGATGAAGAACCTCAAGAAAAGGACCGCTCCCGCAAGCCGCGAACAGCGCCTCGAAGCCTACCAGCCCCTGTCCGGCATGGTCGTGCCGCGCTTTGCCGGGATCTCGACCTTCATGCGCCTGCCGCACGTCGCGCCGACGCAGGCCCCGGGCGAGATCGACATCGCCATTCTCGGCATTCCTTTCGACGGGGCGACCACGAACCGCCCCGGCGCGCGCCTCGGCCCGCGTCAGGTGCGCGAGGCGTCTTCGCTCATGCGCCTCGTTAACTACGGCACCCTCGTCGCGCCTTACGATCTCTGTGCCTGCGCGGATGTGGGTGATGTGCCGGTCAATCCCATCGACGTGCACGACACCCTGCGTCGGATCGAGGCCGAGGTGGCGTATTTGCATCAAGGCGGCGTGACGCCGCTGTCCATCGGTGGCGACCACATCATCTCATATCCGATCCTGCGGGCGCTGGGATCCTCGGGACCGGTGGGCCTGATCCACGTGGATGCGCATAGCGACACGGGCGACACCTATTTCGGCGGCCAGAAGCTGACTCACGGCACGCCATTCCGACGTGCGATCGAGGACGGCGTGCTCGATCCGAAACGCATGGTTCAGATCGGTATTCGCGGCACCATGTATTCCGCAGACGAGCGCCAATGGGCTCTCGACCAGGGCGTCCGCATCATCGATATGGAAGAGGTGGCTGAGAAGGGCATTTCCTACGCCATCGACGAGGCCCGCCGCGTGGTCGGCATGGAGCCGACCTACTTCACCTTCGACATCGATTCCATCGATCCCGCCTTCGCGCCCGGCACCGGCACGCCGGAAATCGGCGGCTTCACCAGCCGCGAGGCCCTGCAGCTCGTGCGCGGCTTCCGGCACCTCAACCTCATCGGCGCGGATATGGTGGAAGTCTCGCCGCCGCTCGACCAATCGGGCGGAACGGCACTGGTCGGCGCCTCCATTGCCTTCGAGTTGCTTTGCCTGCTGGCGGAAGCGCGGAGCGAGCAGCGCTCGAGAGCAACACAGCTCGAAGTGATTTGAGCAAGTCCCACTTGTCATGGCCGGGCTTGTCCCGGCCATCTCGATACTGAGAAGCGCCGTACTCTTCGTCATCGGGATCACCGGCATCGATCCCCGGATCAAGTCCGGGGAGGTGATGACGTGCTCAGGAGCACGATCTATGACGGCGGATTTTGGCGCATGCATTGCTGCGCGGCGCGCGAAATCCGGGTGCTGTCCTCCGCCGCGGCTGTGCCGGCGAGGAGCCTCTGCCAAAGATCGCGCTCCGGCACCTGCTGCACGATGCATGAGCAGACGGATGGGCAGAGGGCCGGATTGCCATTCTGCGCCAGGCAGATCTGCTGGCAGGCCGCCGTCGTGTTCGGCCCGACCATCTGCGCGACACCGTAGAGAATGCCGAGCAGAACGATCTGATGGATGAGGTAGATCGGCAGGCTCTTGCGCCCCGCCCAGACCAATCCACGAGAGAGCGCATTCTCTGCGCGCCAGCGGGCAAGGCTCATCGTTTGTTGTCGCGGCAGCAACAGCCGTCCTGCGGCCACCCCGATCAGGGTGAGGCCGAACCAGGGAAAGATCGGCACGTAATCGTTGGCAACCGGTTCCGATGCGCCGAGCCCGAGCCAATCGAGCCAGGGCACGTCGAGAGCAGGGCTTGTGAAGATTTGCGGTGCGATGAGGCATAAGGCGGCCGCTGCCAGCGTCAGCGCGGGGTGAAGCCTCAGGAACGGCAGGGCCAGAACGCTCGATACGGCGATGCAGTGAAGGATGCCGAAGAAGATGTAGCTCTCCGGAAAGGCGAAATACGTCACCAGCGTCACCGCGAGAGCGGCTCCGCCGACCTTCATCAGGCGCCTGAGAAACGACTTCCGGCGGAAGCCCTGGATGTGAGCCAGGACAAGGCCGAAGCCCGCAAGGAAGAGAAACGAACCGGCGATTCCGCGCGCGAACCAGCGCCATGCCGGGATCTGCAGGATGTTCGTCGCGATCAGCTGGAGGAAGCTCAGGTCCCAGCTGAAATGGTAGACGATCATCGCGACGATCGCGAGGCCGCGGGCGACGTCGACAGCGTCCCAGCGCTGGGATGCGGCGGCTCTGGCCCCTGAGGAGGAGAGGGCGGTCAAATCTGCTTGTGTCATGGACGGGGGCATTCCCTCCGGGTCGCGAGGCGTTAGTTTTGTGAAATGACCGAGAGCCATCCTGCGTCAATCGCCACATTCCTGGACATGGTTCAAGAGGCCGGCTTGATTGCCGGCTTTACGGGAGCCGGGATCTCGACGGAGAGCGGCATCCCCGATTTCCGGTCGCCCGGCTCTCCCTGGATGCGCCACAAGCCAATTCCGTTCGATCTCTTCCTGCAAAGCGCGGAAGCCCGGAGAGAGGCGTGGCGGCGGAAATTCGCGATGGACGATCTCTATCGCGGCGCGCGTCCGAGCCAAGGGCACATCGGTCTCGCCGCACTTGCCGCATCCGGCCGCATGCCGGCGGTAATCACGCAGAACATCGACGGTCTTCATCAGGAATCCGGCCTCTCCGCCGACCAAGTCATCGAGCTGCATGGCAACGGCACTTACGCCAAGTGCCTGGCCTGCGCTCGGCGTCATGAACTCGATTGGGTGAGACAATGTTTCGACGCCGATGGCGATCCGCCTGAATGCATTGCCTGTGGCGGTGTCCTCAAATCGGCAACCATTTCTTTCGGGCAAGCGATGCCCGATGAGGCGATGCGCCGGGCGCAGAAACTCACGCGATCCTGCGACCTGTTTCTCGTCGCAGGGTCGTCACTGATTGTCTATCCGGCTGCGGCCTTTCCGGCCTTCGCCAAGGAGAACGGAGCGACGCTGATCATCGTCAATCGGGAGCCAACACCCCTCGATTCTGAGGCGGATCTGGTGATTCATGCGGAAATCGGCCCGATCTTCTCAAAATTTATCACGTAAATTCAAGAACATGCAGATTGCCGAAAATTTCATCGCCGGTTGAGTCGCGTTTCCGGCTTCCCCTGATTCAGGACGATGTTATCCTCTTATTAAGAATCGGGTTCATGATTCGAGTTTGGGTAATTTCATGACTGGCGATTACGGCTCCAATTCTTTTAGTCTCCGAGAGGAGAATCCCTCATTAGATCAGGGTCGCCGCGAAGTTCCGCAGCCGGCCAATGAAGAGGGGGCTCTCGAACTCATCCAGGTCAGTGGTCGGATCAAGTGGTTCGATGTGGCCAAGGGCTTTGGCTTCATCGTGCCCGACGATGGCAAGCCCGACGTTCTGCTCCATGTGACCTGCCTGCGGCGCGACGGCTACCAAGCCGCCAATGAGGGCGCCCGGATCGTGGTCGAAGCAGTCCAACGCCCGCGCGGTCTCCAGGCCTTCCGGATTCTCTCCCTCGATGAATCGACGGCGCTGCACCCCTCGGAACTCCCGCTGCCCCGCACCCATGTCCAGGTCGTGCCCACAAGCGGTCTGGAGCCGGCTGTGGTGAAATGGTTCAATCGCCTGCGCGGCTTCGGCTTCCTCACCCAGGGCGAAGGCAAGCCTGACATCTTCGTTCATATGGAGACCCTTCGCCGCTATGGCATTGCCGAGCTGAAGCCGGGCGAGCGCGTCTTCGTCCGCTTCGGCGATGGCTCCAAGGGCCTCATGGCCGCCGAAGTCCGTCTGGCCGATATGGCCCTGCCGCACTCCCACTAGCGAGCGTTCCCGTGCTGTCGCGTTTTCGGCCTGCGTTCCCGGCCCTGGGCTTTCTCGTTCTTCTCGCAGGGGCTGTCTACGCCCAGGCTTTCGAGCAGCTTTCCATCTCGTCGCAGGGCGGGCAGCGTCAGAGCTTCCGGGTCGAGGTCGCGCGCAACGATGCCGACCGGGCGCAGGGGCTGATGTTCCGCCGGGCGATGCCGGCCGACCAGGGAATGCTGTTCGATTTCGGCCGGGTCGAGCCCGTTTCCATGTGGATGCAGAACACCTACCTGCCGCTCGACATGCTCTTCATCCGCTCGGATGGCACCATAGCCCGCATCGCGGCGAATACCGAGCCGCTTTCGACACGGACGATCCCGTCCGGCGAGCCGGTTCTGGCAGTGCTGGAGTTGAATGCCGGCACGGCGGCCAAGCTCGGGATCAAACCTGGAGATCGGGTGGAGCACCCGGTCTTCAGGCGCTGAGGCTTTTCTACACCAGAGTCGATGCCGCAACCCTGTTGCGGCCGTCATTCTTCGCTTTATAGAGAAGGTCGTCCGCCCGCCGCAGCAGGGCCGAGAGATCCTTCTCCTCGGGAGAACGTTCGACCACCCCGAAGCTCGCAGTCACCAATCCGGGTGTCAGGCGCCCGATCGATCGGGTCGCAAGGCCTTCCTGGATTAATCGAGCCGTCTCGACCGCTTCGCTCAGTGGCGTGTTGGGCAGCACGATGCAGAATTCCTCCCCGCCTGTCCGGGCAAAGAGATGGGAGGGGCGCAGCACTGTCTTCACGAACCTTGCCACTCCGACCAGGACTGCATCGCCTTTGGCATGGCCATGCTGGTCATTGATGGTCTTGAAGCGGTCGAGATCGAAAAGGATGGCGCAAATCGGCGTCTGGTTCCGCTGCGCGCGGGCGATCTGCTCCTCCGCCCGGCTGACGAGCCATCGGCGGTTGCCGATCTCGGTCAGGGGATCGGTCTCCGCGGCTCTCGCGAGGTTGGTCAAGGTCAGGTCCAGCTCCTCGATCGCGTCCTGAACCTGCTCGAGCATATGGCCCGCCTCGTCCGAAAGATCGCGGGGCAAGGTCGGGATCTGCTTGTTCTGGCGATAGTCGCCGAGGGCTCTGGACACGACACGGACGGGAGCCAGCATCCCATTGACGAAGAAAAAGGTCAGTCCCGTGCCGGCAAGGGTCGCAAGCAGCAGCACAAGCAGTTCATTCCAGTGCTCACGGCCGAGGGTCGGATTGGCAAGAAGGATCCAGAATGCGAACGCGATCAGGGGAATATGAGTGCCGACGAAGCAGATCAGCAGGATCCGACCCGCGTAACTGCGTGGGCGACCGAGCCTGTTGAACAGTCGGTAAGTCTTCATCGGCCCTCTCGTCCCGCTCGAGATGTAATTGTAGGAATATTCCGCAACGGAATATGCCAATACCCGGTTCACCGGGTCTTGGGAAGATTGCCTCGCCTGCGAAAGCGAGGGCTAGAGCATCGGACCCAAAAGTGGACCCACTTTTGGGATCCAGTCCGATGCTCCACTCTTGGGAGAGCGCATCGTTGAACGCAGAAAACCGGGTCCACTTTTCGCTGACGCGGCCCTCTGGGTCTGCACGATGCGCTAATCCATAAACCTTGCGCCGTAATGCGCTCCGGAGTTCCAGACCAGCTGAACCATGGCCCGGGCGTCTTCCGCCGGGATCTGGAGCTCGAACTTCAGAGGAACGTCGGCCGGGGCCGGGATGATGAGCCTTACGCCCGTCTCCGACAGGTCCCAGACAGTACAGTCGAGCGGTGCCCCGCTGTCCTTGCCGGTGATCCGCCCTTCCAGATAGGTGGAATGGCGCGGTCTCGATCTGCGCTCGGGCGTCCAGGGGCTCATGCTTGCAATCCCTAAAGCGGAAGAATGCTTTCAATATCCGGCGAAGCTGGCGTGAGGGTTTTCTCGAAAGCCGGGAGGAGGGCGGACAAATCGTCCCGTCCCGCGGGGCGGTCCTGTGCCGGGCTGTCGAACCAAAAAGAAAGCGCCTCCCGAGGGAAGGCGCGAAGTTGTGACCCGTAGGGGCAGCCTTGGGTCATCGTCTCTCAATGACCGGGCTTGCGAAGAAAAGCTAGATCCAGGATGCGGCTCTTTAGAGGGAGGTATACCTCGGACGATGAAGGCGAACAAAGCTTTCCCATCGCGGAACAATACCTTCGGAAAAGATCACGAACATCGATGACTTGGCCTTTGTCGGTCTTTTTTCCTGATGCCCTGAATATAATAATTATGTAAAACTTCGATCTTCAGCTCGTCCCTGTTGGGCGCAGATGCAGGCAGGCCCGTGGGCAGCGTTAGCCGCTCACGGGCCTGCCGTTTTTGGCGGATCGGATGCAGGGTCAAATGATTGGCTGCCGCACCGTTCGAGTTGATACGGATGGCAGCTCCTTTCACTTGATCGGGAATGATGTCGGCTCAGACGATGAAGAAATCGGCTGCCGTCAACTTCAGGTTCTTGGAGAGAGTAGCGAATTGCACAGCCTTGCCCGCTCCGGAGCCGTCCGCATCGTAGTACAGCGCGCCCTTCTTGTTGTCGTAGACAAGGTAGTCGTCCTTGTCTTTCGCGGCAGAGCCGACGGTGAAGAAGCCCTTGTTCAATTTGGCCGGATCCGACTCGGTACCCTTCGTGCCGAGCTTTTTGAACACTGCGTTGTCCAACCAGATCGCATCGTATTTCACGTTGAAATCGGTGATCTTGTCCGTGTTGGCAGTCTTCTTGAGCTTGGTATTGAACACGAAAACGTCATGACCCGTACCGCCGGTCAGCGTGTCCTTGCCGTGACCGCCGAAGATCACGTCATTTCCTGCGCCACCCCAGATCTTGTCGTTTCCGGCACCACCCTTGATGACGTCGTTGCCGGCGCCGCTCTTGATGACGTCGTTACCGGCAGTGCCCTTAAGGACGTCATTGGTGGCAGTGCCCGTCAGCTGATCGGTTCCGTCCGGCGTCAGGCTGGTGGTCGGCGTCGGAGCAGGCGTCGACGAAGGCGTCGAATTGGGCACCGGACGTGCGATGGCGTCCGCGCTGCTGTGAATCGAGTTCGGCGCGATCGTCGAGTTGACCAGGCCGGTGTTGGCGCCGTAGGTGCTGTAGTGGACGTTGCCGACGCCGGCGAGCACGTTGTTGGTGATCACGAGGCCGGAGGACGGCAGCATGCGGTCGCCGTTCTCGTTGCAGATCTCGATGCCGGTCGCCGGCTTGCCGCTGCGGTAGAAGTTG
>Ga0182747_1000169_pt1 | contig 71029 bp, 65 predicted proteins | sample eDN3rd30CBELigBY_FD_128526 | JGI IMG/M metagenome (GOLD analysis project Ga0182747, IMG submission 128526) | Enriched backyard soil microbial communities from Emeryville, California, USA - eDNA 3rd pass 30_C BE-Lig BY (version 2) (version 2) | ecosystem: Environmental > Terrestrial > Soil >... | reverse complement strand
GCACCGTTCACCAGTCCGACAACTCTCCACCGTAGAGGCCAGGCACTCGGCCGCGCCCATCTGACATGGGCGGATGGGCCTACCGGCCATCAGGGCCCCGGCACGCGGCTGGCGTGCTGGAAACCTGGCGCGGCTTGAACCGCCGGGGAGGGAAAACCTGCGTCGCATCTCCGACGCCCCTTGCCCGGCCACCGCTCCCCGCCCCAGCATCTGGAGACGCTGATCAGACACCCCTCGCTCGTTGGGGCGGGATGGATGGGAATATAGGGCTAGGGCAGAACAGAAGTCAATAGTCCTAGGAATATTAATTTGACGGGGGAGCTCCGTCATTCCGGGCCCGGTGCTTCGCACCGTCCCGGAATCCATAACCCCTGCTGCGGCGTATGGATTCCGGGCCCGCCGCCAAAGCGCGTCGAAGACGCGCGTAAACGCGCTGATGGCGGCGCCCCGGAATGACGAGCACCGTCGTCCTCCGCGAAGGCGGAGGACCCAGCCCTTGCTCAATCCGACCCACGCGCTGGATCGCCCGCCTGTGCGGGCGATGACGGCGGGAGCCTTAGCCCACCCTACGCGTTTGCGGACTTGTCAAAACCCGGCGGCGCTGCCGTGCAGGTCGTATTCGTCGGAGCGTTCGATCTTGACGGTCACGATCTCGCCGACGCGCAAGGGGCGGCGCGAGGCGACATAGACATTGCCGTCGATCTCCGGCGCGTCGGCCATCGAGCGGCCCTTGGCGACGGTCGGGCCGGCCTCGTCGATGATGACCTGCTGGCGGGTGCCGACCTTGCGCTTCAAGCGCCGCGCCGAAATCTTCTGCTGCGCGGCCATGAAGCGATGCCAGCGCTCTTCCTTGACCTCTTCGGGCACCGGATTGTCCAAAGCATTGGCCGGCGCGCCGTTCACCGCCTCGTATTTGAAGCAGCCAACGCGATCGAGCGAGGCTTCATCGAGGAATTCAAGCAGGGTTTCGAATTCGGCGTCCGTTTCACCCGGAAAGCCGACGATGAAGGTCGAACGCAAAGTCAGGTCCGGGCACATCTCGCGCCAGCGCCGGATGCTGTCGAGCGTGCGCTCCTGCGAAGCCGGGCGGCGCATGCGGCGCAGCACGTCGGGATTGGCGTGCTGCAACGGCATGTCGAGATAAGGCAGGATCTTGCGATCGGCCATCAGCGGGATGACATCATCGACATGCTTGTACGGGTAGACGTAATGCATGCGCACCCAGACGCCTAGCTCGCCGAGCGCATGCGACAGGTCGAGGAATTTGGCGCGCACGTCGCGCGTCTCGCCGGCGGCGTTCTTCCATGAGCTCGTGGCGTATTTGGTGTCGAGGCCGTAGGCGGAGGTGTCTTGCGAGATGACGAGCAGCTCTTTGACGCCGGCCTGCACCAGACGCTCGGCTTCGCGCATCACATCGGCGGCCGGGCGCGAGACGAGATCGCCGCGCAGCTTGGGGATGATGCAGAAGGTGCAGCGGTTGTTGCAGCCTTCGGAAATCTTCAGATAGGCGTAGTGCCGCGGCGTCAGCTTGATGCCTTCGGGCGGCACCAGATCGATGAACGGATTGTGCTTGGGCGGTGCGGCGCGGTGCACGGCGTCCAGCACGCTCTCATATTGCTGCGGGCCGGTGATGGCGAGCACGCCGGGATGCGCCCTGGTGATGTTCTCGGGCTCGGCGCCCATGCAGCCGGTGACAATGACCTTGCCGTTCTCGTTCAACGCCTGGCCGATGGCGTCGAGCGACTCCGCCTTGGCGGAATCGAGAAAGCCGCAGGTGTTGACGATGACCAGATCGGAGCCCTTGTGCTCGCGCGTCAGCTCATAGCCCTCGGCGCGCAGCCGCGTGATGATGCGCTCGGAATCGACCAGCGCCTTGGGGCAGCCGAGCGAGACGAAGCTGACCTTGGGCGCGGGCGCACCGTCGGTATCAGGGGCGGGTTTTGCGGGGGCGTCGAGCATGCGGGAGGGAGGTAGAGGCGAACAGGGGGATTGGCAAGGCGCTTTCCCTCTCCCCTTGCGGGAGAGGGTGCCCGAGCGAAGCGAGGGCGGGTGAGGGGTCAGAGCAAGCGTTACGTTCCGACCCCTCACCCGGCTCGCCCTTCGGGCTCGCCACCCTCTCCCGCAAGGGGAGAGGGAAGAAAGCGCGCGCCGCCTACCGATTCCTCAGCGCCTCGGCTTCCTCGTAGAACTTCTTCTCCCAGGCCTTCTGGTTGTCCATGCCCTCGCGGATGAAGGGCGTGAACACGGCCACGTTGAGCAGCAGCCAGTTGATGATATTGGCCGGGAAGCGCAGCGGTTTGCGGAAATCGACGAACAGCACCACGCGGGTCTTGTCGGTGTTGTTCCAGGCCTCGTGCTCGAAGGCGTCGTCGAAGATCACCGCCTCGCCTTCCTTCCAGCGATAGACCTCGTTCTCGACGCGGATGCCGAGTTTTTCGCGCGGCTCCGGCACGATCAGGCCGAGATGCAGGCGCAGCACACCGTTATAGGGCCCGCGATGCGCCGGCAGGTGCTTGTTCGGCTCGAAGATCGAATACATCACGGTGATGAGGCCGGGGATCTTCTGGCAGATGCGCCAGGTTTCCGGGCACTGCTTGATGTTGTTCTCCGACTTGAAGCCGTAGCCGGCCAGAAAAAACGTCTTCCAGCCGCGGTCCTGGCTGATGGTCGAGACGTCGGTCGACAATTCATGGAAGCCGGGCAGTTCGTCCTTGCGGGTGAGCACCTTGTCGAGCTCGGCCCTAATCGCCGGCCATTCCTTCTCGATCTCCTTCGCCCACGGGAACACGGCCTTGTCGTAGATCGGCGGATTGCCGACCTTGGAGAACTTGAGGTTCAGCCGCTCGGCGAACGACACCACGGCCATGAAGAAGCGCGTCACCGCGCTGGGGCGGCCCATGGGCTTGATGCCCTCGGTACCGAATTGCTGGGCCGGCTCATTGGTCTGGTTGGCGAGGGTCACGGTCAAAAGTCTCCATCGGGTCGGCGGCCGCGAACGACCGAAGCAGCGCCAATCTAGTCATCGGAGCGGCCCAGCAAAAGGCGGAGTTCCGCATGATACCCCGTCGCCTGCGGCCAATCTTGGGCGACGGCGCTGCAGAATTGGTCTAGAAACGGCTCGCAAGGCATTGGCGACGGAGGCGGCGATGAAGCGGACGATCGGGCAGGCGGTCCTCGCCGGCGTTCTGGTGTGGCTCGTCGTCGCCGCCGCTGCGTTGACGGCCGGACCGGCCGGCGCCGCCGATATGCAGGCCTCCCGCGCCACCGGGCCGGCGACCCTGCTGCCGTTTCCCCGCATCGGCCGCGCTCAGGCCGTGTGGGCTTCGAACGCCTGCCAGCGCGACTGCGGTTCCTATTGCGCCTGGGGGCAAACCACATGCCTTTATCGTGACACACAGGGCCAGTGTCTCAAGCTGACCGACGACTGCGACCGTTATTGCCAGCGCTCCTGCCGGACATCGGGCGGGCCATACCTGCCGCTCGACTTCTAGACTTTCTCCCGCCCGACCATAGCTAACGCTCCGTTACGCCGATCGCGCCATTTGCCGCCCGCGCGCGAACGGAATGGAACTTTTTGTGTGCGAAACATGGCGGCATTGCGCGGCCCCTGGAAGATCCGCCTCGGAGTGTCGTGTTCATGACGTCCCGCAAACGCCTGCTCCTGCTGGTGACCACCGCCTTCGGCGCGGCAGCGTTGCTGTGCCCGCTCGGCGGCAGCACGCGGGGCCCGGCGGCGCTCGGCCCGCTGGCGAGCAGCGCGCCGCCGCTGTTCGATGCGCCCGGCAACGCGCCCGCGGGCGACAACGCGGCCATGAACGCCCTGCACCGCGAGGCGACCGGGGCGCTCGGCCAGTTGCAGGGACGGCCGGCGCCGTAGCCCCGTTCGCTTGCTGGGCTTTCGGGCCGCCCCTATAAGCCGGGCGCATTCCCGTGAAGGCCCGCGCCCATGAACCGCACCCAACGCCGCGTCGCGCAGAAACAGGCATCGTCGCCGGCGGCGGAGCTTTTGCAGCGGGCGCTGATGCATCACCAGCAGGGCGACCTGCCGGGCGCGGCGGTGCTCTATAAGAAGGTGCTCGCCGCCGAGCCCGCCAATGCGCCGGCGTGCGACCGGCTGGCGGCGCTCTATCTCACGCAGGGCAAGCGCGACAAAGCGTCAGCGCAATATGCCGAACTCGCCCGCATCGCGCCGCAGACGCTCAACCAGTTCGACGCGGTGCTGGCGACGCTCAAGGCATTGCATCCGGATGTCGCCACGTCGCTGGACAGCGTCGCTCGCGGCGCGGCTGCGCCGGTGCTGACCGAGGCGGTTGCTGCCGACGTCTATCTGCGTTGCGTGCTCGAGAACACCGCGGTGCGCGACTGGACCTTCGAGCGCTGGTTGACAAGCGTGCGTGCCTTGCTGCTGGCGCAGGCGCTGGACGAGACGGGCAAAGCCAGCGGTGATGTTGTCGCCTTCGCCGCCGCTTTGGCGCGCCAGTGCTACATCAACGAATACGTTTTCGCGGTGTCGGACGGCGAGGGCGAGAATGTCGGGTTGCTCAAGCGCCGTGTGATCGAGGCCCTCGACGCCGGAACGCCGATTGCGCCGATTTCGCTTGCCGTGCTCGCGGCCTACGAACCGCTGCATGCGCTCGATAACGCCGAGCGGCTGCCGGCCCGCAAATGGCCCTCCGCGGTCGACGCCATGGTGACGCAGCAGGTGCGCGAGCCGCGCGAGGAGGCGGCCCTGCGCGAGACCATGCCGGTGCTGACGCCGATCGCGGGCGGCATCACCGCCGCGGTGCGCCAGCAATACGAGGAAAATCCCTATCCGCGCTGGGTGCGGCTGCCCGCGCCGCCGCCGCCGATGGTGCTCGACGAACTCATCCGCCATCAGTTTCCGACGGTGCCGTTCCGCTCGCTCAACAAGATCGACCAACTCGATATTCTGATCGCCGGCTGCGGCACTGGACGCATTGCGCTCGAAGTGGCGCAGAGCTTTGCCGGCGCCCAGGTACTGGCCGTCGATCTCAGCCTCGCCAGCCTCGCCGCCGCCAAGCGCAAGACGCCGGCCGCGCTCAAGGGCAAGATCGAATTCGCCCAGGCCGATATCATGTCGATCGGATCAATCGGCCGCGATTTCGATTTCATCGGCGTCGGCGGTGTGCTGCATCACATGGCCGATCCGCTCGGCGGCTGGCGCGAACTGATCAAGCTGATGCGGCCGGACGGCCTGATGCAGGTCGGGCTCTACAGCGCGCATGCGCGCAAGGAGATCAACGCGGCGCGCAAGCTCGTCGCCGAGCGCGGCTATCCGTCAACCGCCGAAGGCATCCGCCGTGCCCGGCAGGATCTGTTCGCCGCGACGACGCATTACAATTTCATGACCTTGCGCGATTTCTTCTCGACCAGCGAAGTGCGCGATCTGATTTTTCACGTGCAGGAGCGGCAGTTCACGATCCCGGAGCTGAAGGATTTCATCGACGCGAACGGACTGAATTTCATCGGCTTCGAATTCAGCAACCAGGCCGTCCACCAGCACCATCGCGCGGTATTCGCGCGGAACGGCTGGTCGCTCACCGATCTGGCGCGCTGGGACGCCTATGAGCGCGACAACCCCGACATCTTCGCCAATATGTACGTGTTCTGGGTGCAGAAGAAGGAAGGGTGAGGGGCTGCGATCAGAATTGAACGCGAAGGCCGAGATTGGCCTTCAGGATGTAACTGTTGCCGAAGCCACGGAACGGTGTGTTGCCGGAGAGCTCGCCGTAGAAGGAGAGGCCCTCGCGCCACCTTATGCTCGCGCCAATGCCTAGCTCGCCCCATAGCCGTTCGTCGTGGTGGTCGATGGGGACTCCCGCGACAAGCGTGCGCATGGCGTCGAGCCATTCGTAGCTGATATTGGCAATTCCGTAGACGCGGCTGCGGCGGCCGTCCCATTCGCCGTCATGCTCAAGCGAGATACCCCAACGCGTTCTCAGGCTGCCGGATTTGTCGGCCGTGACATCGGCACCCCACGGATCGACGAAGTGATCGAACCGGACGTTCGAGTAGATCATCTGGAATTGGGGCGTGACGGCAAACCGTTCGCGAAACGAGATTCGCTTGCCGGCTTCAATGCTGAGCGCTTCGCCGCTGCCGCCGTTGTCGCGGCGGAGCGAGCCGAGCGGATCGGAATTGAGGTCGCTGCTATAGCGGCTGGCCTGGGCCTGGCCGTCGATGTAAAGGCCCGCGGCACCGTACCACGTCAAAGTCGCGCCAAGTCCGATTCCGCCGGACTTCAGCGTACCGTTGCCGAATACCGAGCTAATCCGGCTGTGGGCCTCGCCATAGGAAATGTTGAGGCCCGCCACCAGACGACCGGCGGCTGAATCGGCCAGCACGCCGTCGGCGCCTATCTGCATCTTCCAGGTATCGGTGTTTTTGTTCAAACCACTCGTCGACACGGCGGCGTTGTTAAAGCGCCCGTGGGTGCCTTCCGTGCGGCCCCAAATTCCGCTGCCGTTGCCATCGGCGGCGCGGCCCCATATGCGCTTGCCGACACGCTGATCGAGGGTCGGGAGGGTATTGAGCGACTGCAGATTGGACCCATACGCCTCATAGACAGGAACGCCCGGCTGATAGAGCGGAGACACAGCAGGTGCGCTTGGCGTGCCCGGATCAGCGAGCGAGGAGCGCAGATACCAATCGCCGTCACCCGGGGTGGACACGCCGCCCTTGTAGAGTCGATAGGCATAGGCGCCGGCGATCACCGCCGGCGCGCCCTGGAAGACATAGTTGCCGTTGAGCACGAAAGTGCCATCGGACACACCCGTCACGTCGACGATCTTGATGCCGTTCACTGTCTGCGCGCCGAGGCCGCCGCGGTTGATGACGGTGACCTGCGTCGTACCCGAGGTTGCGCCATCAACGACAAGCCGGCTGGTCGGCGAAGCATCGTCGCCCAGCGCGGTCGCGATTTCGAGACGCCCGCCGTTGCCGACATAATTGCCCTGGATGGTGAGGGTGCCCATGGCGCCGCCATAGCCCGGCGCGACAACGCCATTGTTGGTTGTGACACCGACCCGGCCGGTGCCGACAAGACGGCCCGCGGTGTCGACCTGCATGGTGCCGCCCAACACGCCGTTCACGGCCAGCGTGCCGGCCGATACGGTCGACGCGCCGGTAAAGCCGGAGCTGTCGCCGGTCAGCGTCAGTTGACCGAGGCCGAGCTTGTCGAAACTCGACCCGCCGGAGAAATTTGTGCCTATGCCGATGTCGTGTCCATTCGTGTCGAACCAGGCGCCGCCGGCTCCGACCGTCAGCGCCGTGAAGCCGTTGAGGAAATTGGCTTCGTTCCGGTTCGCCCGCAGAATGCCGCCATTGAGGTCGAGTACGGTGGTGGCGCCGGCTCCCCGGATCACCGAGCCGGTTTCGACAACACCGCGCCCGGTGGCGTCGCCATTCAAATGCAGCGTTCCGCTGGCCGTGCCGAAGCGGCCAATATAAACATTGCTCGCAGCACTCACGAAGCCGCCCTTGTCGACGGTCATCGTGCCTGTGCCTTCATACCCGACTTCGACGGTGTCGGTTGCGGTCAAGCGCGAGACCTCGCCGGTGCTGCTCGAAACATTGACCGTTCCCGTGCCACCGTTCGCGTAGCCGATATAGACAGCCGCAGCTCCGCCTCCGGCCGCGCTCGTAGCAACGGCGGCGCCGTCCACGACGTTAAGCGTGCCGGTGCCTGAAAAGCCGACGTAGATATTGTTGGCCGCGTTCCAGGCGGAGGCATGGCCGTTGGCATCGCGGCCCGATACGGTGGCCGTACCTTCGCTGCCGACGTCGTAGCCGATGAGGGCTTGGCCGCTGTTCACCAGCCCACCGTTGAGGACGTCGAACGTGTTGTTCGTGCTAAAGGCGCCGACATAAATCTGGTTGGCAACGGTTAGCGTCGAGGCATGTTGGTTGACATCCCGGCCGGTGATCGTAACCGAGCCAATGGCGCCGGCGTTGTTGCCGATCATAACCGATGCGGCTTCGACCCGTCCGCCATCCTGGATCAGGAGAGAGCCCTGGCCGCTGTCGCCAACATAAAGCGTGCCCGTATTCGTCCAGGACGAAGCGTTGCCGTTGGCGTCATGGCCTGAGACCGTGACAACGCTCACGCTGCCGGCCCCGGCACCGATATAACCGTCGAAACTGGTTACTCTCGCGCCGCCACCGATGTTGAGCGTGGCGTTGCCGTCCTGGCCGACCACAAGGTCGCCATTGTTTGTCCAGGTCGAGGCATTGCCGCCCGCGTCAGCACCAGAGATGGTCACTGTGCCCTGGGCGTTGAAGCCGATAAAGCCGGTGTCGTTGGTGACCGTGCCGCCGTTCAGGATGCTCAGCGTGCCTGTGGCGACGTTGCCGATATAGAGATCGGCGCCGACGCTCCAATTCGGCGTTTGAATATTGCTGACGTCCGGCGACAAATCGCCGGAACCTGACACCGATTGCGCGGATGCCGGCCGCGTCGTGTCGATCGCAGTAACGAGAGCGGTGATCGCCGTGGTGAGCAACAGGAGCGGTCTAAAACCGAGAGGCTTGGTGCCGTTTCTCGCCGTGCGTCCCGCCATCCCTGCGCCGCTCCTCTGTCAAGCCGCGCCGAACGAAGAGGGGCCTACGCAACACCGCCCGACAGTCGCGACGCTCATCCGGCAAAGGATCGAGTCATTACAATTCGAATCATTTGCGCAGGGCCAATGCTCGGGTGTTCAAGTAAATTTTTGGTAGCTAATTCAGCCGCCGCAAGCGGTGGTTGGAATAGGCCGCGAGCGAGACCGCGGGAGCGACGTGCTGACTCACATGCGCCTATGAGCGCGACAATCCTGACATTTTCGGGAATATGTACGTGTTCTGGGTGCAGAAGAAGGAAGGGTGAGGGGGCTCACCAGGCTCTCGCTGGTCGATTGCCGCAAGGAAGTGGCGGCGCTGATGGGAGCGATGTACGTACGCGCGAAGCGGGCGCAGGACTGAGGGAAGGCGACGGAGGTGGTGTTCGCAGGCCGGCGCTATGCTTTCAGCAGCCGGGCCAGTGACGCGCGGATGCTGGCGCGCATGCTTGCTGGCGCCACGATAGGCGTCGGATCAACGGCAGGTGTCGGATCAGTCAGCGGCACGACGGCCGGTGGCGGCGGCACATTGATATTGCTGACGTTGTGGCCCCAATAGGCGACTCCGCACGACATGCAGTCGTCGCACTCCTTGGCGCTGCGCTTGCCGTCGATGATTTCCTGCCGCGTCAGATCAAACACCGATCCGATGACGCACTCGCTATGACTATAAGGAAGGCTGCAGCACAGAAGCACATTGCAGCGGTGATCGAGCACGAGCGAGCGCCATTGCGGGCATTGCCAGTCGTCGGGTTGCGACTTTACCAGTTCGTCAACGTAATGCGTCAAGATGCTCTGTGAGATTTCCTTGAGCACAGCAGGCGGCAATTCGTCTTTCAGGTAGGCGCTCGCGCGCTCGTAATCGTTTATGTACGCGAGATACGGCCGGAAGGTCACGCCGTTGGTCTGACACCATGCTTGCGCGGCTTCGACTTCGCCGTAGATGTTGAATTGATAGACGTGAAAATTCAACGACACGATTCCGGCGAAGCCGGTGTCTTTCAGGTTGGCGATGGTCGCTTCCATGTTCTCGACGACACGCTCGAAGCGCAGGCGATGCACCTTGTCGTATGAGGCCTGACTCCAGCCCGGCACCGAAAACACGATCTCGTTGAGATGCGCGGTCGATACGGTCAGCCGGGTTGCCTTGGAGGCGTTGGTCGAAAGACCGCAATTCAGGCCACGCTCGGACAGCGCGCCGAAGATGCCGTCAAGGTCCGGGTGCAAGATTGGTTCGCCCCAGTTCTGTAAACCGATTCCGGTATCCGGCACGAGGAGATCGAGCTCGAGCAGGCGATCGAGCGCCCTGGCGAATTGCGGCACCGCGATGAACTGGAGCCGCTGGCCAAAGGTTTCGCGCGCGGTCACGCAGAGCGGACATTGCGCGTTGCAGCCGCCTGTAATGTCAAAAAGCGCGCCTCGATACATTTCTCCGCCCCCACGACGTGAAATCGAGTTGTAACGAAGATATCTGCTACCGATGGGTATGCACAACTGTCGCGGGCACGCGCGAGGGGTTTCCCCCGGCGTCGGCACGCGCAACGCATGGCCCGGCAAGGGCAGCGTCAGGCGGCCGTCCCGCGCAAGCCGCAGGTTCTGCCCGGGCGCCGGACGCAGTTAAGATATTGAAATCATTAGTGTTATGGCGGAAGGGGTGAGATTCGAACTCACGGTGGGCTTGCACCCACGCCGGTTTTCAAGACCGGTGCCTTAAACCACTCGGCCACCCTTCCAGCGTTGAAATCGTTGGAGAAATCGAAGCGGGACGTCTCCTGAAGAGCATTTGCTCTCGATTTGCGGTCCGATCGCTCGGGGCCGCGGCGCTATGTGCACCGATCGTGAGCAAAATGGAAGTGGTCGGGCCCTCTTCAAATCTCACGCTTTTGCGTTGACGGCGCCGACAGGCCACCAATCATCGTCAGCGCTTGAGCCCCGCGAAGACCGGCCGCAGGTAGCGCAGCATTTCGGCGGGATGTTCCGTCATCGGGAAATGGCCGAGCTCCGGCATTTCGATGACCCGGGCATTGTCGATCCAACCGGCCAGCTGATGCGCATCCTCGACCGTGGCCGAGAAGTCGTAGTGGCCGATCAAAAGCGAGACCGGGATCTTCTTGCCGTCGATGCGTTTGGCGATCTGTTCGCCATCGAACTCATCCGAATAGAAGGCCAGATCGCCGTCATAGATGCCGGGCGCGCCTTGCGAATAGATGTATGCGGCGCGGCGGCGCAGATCCGCCGGGCTGCGTGGCCCGAGCAGACCGCGCACATAGGCGGCGGAGTGCCAGCCGCCATTGACCTTGGCGTGGGTGAGATAGGGATTGCGGCGGCCGCGCGGGCGCAAGGGCGCTTCGAGCGCGATCACCGCGCGAACGAGATCGGGGCGCTCGGCCGCCAGCACCATGGCGATGCCGGCGCCCATCGAACAACCCATCACCACGACCGGCTCGCGGATCACCTGTTCGATGAAACTGACGCACCAGTCGAGATAGGTCTGCTGATCGAGTTCGTAGGCTTCGCCGGTCCAGCCGGACGGCGGCATCGAGCGGCCATGGAACGGCATGTCGAAGCCGATCAGGCGCCAGTCGGCGCCGAGCGCCGGATCGCACATGACGCCGTGAAACTGCCGCGTGTCCGCGCCGGCGGTGTGCAGGCAAAGCACGGGGACCCCGCTGCCGGCTTCTTCGCTGTAGATCTGCGCCACGCGTCCGGCCGCGGAGGTGACGTCATGATAACGCCCGCGCAAGCGGCCAAGGTCGGCACGCGGGGCAGGCGGGTCGTATGGCGTCAGGTTGGCGAAGAGCGCCTCGAACCAGGCGCGGGCCTGCGCGATGGCCAGCGCATCGCCCGCGATCGTGAAGCGCGGATTGCGCAACTGGATCGACGAGAAGGAGTGATAGGTCGGCGGCGGCGGATCGGCGAGCACGAGCGCCCAATCGTCGGCGCCGGCGGAGATCGCTATCTCACTGGCCGTTTCCGGCGCACCGATGATGATGTCATGGATGCGCTCATCCACGGCAAAACGGACACGCAGCGCCAGACCGCGCGTGAACGCCGCGACTTCCGGTTTCGCAACCGCCGCGGTGAGACGCTCGGCAAGACGCTCGGCTATGGACAGTGGCATACGCGAACAGGATCACGCGCCGCGGGCGAGGGCCTCGAGGGCGACCTTCGCGGCGTTCTGAATGTGGAGCACGCAGGCGCGTTCGGCGCCGTCTTCGTCGCCATTCTCGATCGCCACGAGAATGGCTTCGATTTCCTTCAGGCTGTGGCCGATGCGATGCGCCTGGGTCATGGACGTCATCCGCAGCACGGTGACGCGGTTGAGCAGCATCTTCAGAAAGCGCTCGACGAAAATGTTGCCGCAACTCTCCAGCAGCGCTGCGTAGAATTCGGTTTTGGCCGTGAGCAGGTTGCCGCGGTCCGGATCGCCGGCGACTTCGCCCATGCGGACGAATTGCTCACGAAGCCGCGCGATAATGGCGGGATCGCGCCGACGTGCGCATTCGCGTCCGGCATAACCTTCGAGAAGGGCGCGCAGATCGTAGAGCTGCGCCGCTTCCTCGACGGTGATCGTGCTCACCACGGGGCCGCGATGCGGGATGGTCGTGACCAGTCCCTCAGCCTCGAGCTGCCGCAGCGCCTCGCGGATCGATGTACGGCCGACGCCGGTTTGTTCGCACAACTCCCGCTCGATCAGCCGCTGGCCGGGTTTGAACAGTCCGTTGGCGATTGCCGAACGCAGACGGTTCTCGACAAGCAGTCGCAAACTGGTCGCTTCTCGCCGGACATTTAAGTCGGATTGCGCATTGGCCATGCGTCAATTGACCGCCTAACAGACAATCTGTCAATCGGCTTGACCGTATGTCTGATTTATGTTCCCCATGACCATAAGCCGCAAGGCGTGAAACGGAGGAGCCGCTATGTCGAAAACGACGTCTACTTTCGGGCGCATCAATCGCCGCACCGTTCTGGCAGGAACGGCATCGCTGATGGCCGCACCCTGGATTTCCTCCCCGGCGCGCGCGCAGGCCAAGCAGGTGAATGTCGGCGTCATCATGCCGCTCTCCGGCGCCAACGCGCAGTTCGGCATCAACTCCCGTAACGGCATCGAACTGGTCGCGGACGAGATCAACGCGGCTGGCGGTATCAAGGCGCTCGGTGGCGCGAAGATCAATTTGATCGTCGCCGACTCTACCTCCACGCCGACGACGGCGGGCACCGTCGCGCAGCGCATGATCAGCCAGAACGAAGTGACCGCCATTCTCGGCGCCTTCGCCTCGTCTCTGACCATCGCGATTTCCGAAGTGACCGAACGCCGCGACATTCCGCTGCTGACGATGTCGTTCGCCGACCAGATCACCGGTCGCGGCTACAAGAACATCTTCCAGGTCGTCGCCAAGGCGTCCGCGCTCGGCAAGGCGCAGCTCGATTACACCCTGGCGATCGCGCAAGCCGCCGGCACCAAGATCGACAAGATCGCGATCATGTACGAAGACACGGCCTACGGCACCGCCCAGGCCCAGGGTCTGCGCGCGGCCGCCAAGGCGGCGAACATCGAGCTCGTCATGGACGATGCCTATCCGCTCGGCATTACCGACACGACGCCGCTGATCAACAAGCTGCGCGCGTCGGGCGCCCAGGCGGTGTTCCCGGTGTCCTACCTCAACGACAGCCTGCTGATCATCCGCACGATGCGCCAGCAGCGCATTACCATTCCGGCCATCGGCGGCGCCGCCGGCTACGTGATCCCGGACTTCGAGAAGGGGCTCGGCGAATTCGCCGAAGGCGTGCTGTCGATCTCGCCCGCCAACTACGATCTCGACACCAGCCTGACCGAACGCTTCCGCAAGCGCTTCGGCTACTTCATGGTGCACGAGGCGCTCGAGCACGCCGTCGCGCTGGACGTGCTGGTGCAGGCCATCGAGAAGGCGAAGTCGGCCAAGCCGCAGGACGTCACCATGGCGCTGCGCGGCGCCAAGTTCACAGGCGGCTGGACCAATGCGATGACCGGCGGCACGGTGCAGTTCGACGAAACCGGCCTCAACGTCGCGTCGGTGCCGGTCATGGTGCAGTGGCGCAAGAAGGAACTCGTCACCGTGTGGCCGAAGGAAGTGGCCAAGGGCACGGCCGAGTGGAAGTCCTGATAGGCAGCGAAAGTAGAACGTGGCGTTCATCCAAGCGATTCTCGACGGCCTGTTGATCGGCGGCGTTTATGCCGTCATTTCGATCGGCCTGACGCTCGTCTACGGCGTGATGGGCATTGTGAATTTCGCGCAGGCGGAATTCGTGATGATCGGCATGTTCGTATCCTGGTTCGCTTGGGCCTATCTCGGCCTCGATCCCGTTCTGGCGGCGCCGCTGTCCTTTGCAGTGGCGTTCGCCTTCGGGTGGGTCGTGCAGGGGCAATTGATCTCGCGGGTGCTCAAGGCGCCGTCGGTCGCTCAGATCTTTCTGACCGTCGGCCTGCTGATCGTGCTCGAGAACAGCGCCTTGCTCGCCTTCGGCTCGCAGTTCCGGTCGGTGACGACGGTCTATCAGACCATGTCTTTGTCGATCGGCTCGCTCTTCATCAGCGTGCCTTATCTGATCGCCTTCGCGATGTCGCTCGCTTGCGGCCTCGCGTTGTGGTGGTTCATGCGCACGAGCTGGTTCGGCCGCGCCATGCGCGCCACCGCCCAGAACCCGATGGCCGCGCAGCTCATGGGGATCGACACCGCGCTGATGTACAAGATGGCCTTCGCGCTCGGCGTCGGCCTGACATCGTTCGGCGGCGCGGTCATCCTGCCTTATGTCACCGTCTATCCGAATGTCGGCGGCCAGTTCGTGGTGCTGATGTTCACGGTCGTGGTGCTCGGCGGCCTCGGTAGCGTCGCCGGCGCGGTCGTCGGCGGCCTGACGGTCGGGGTCATCCAAGCCTTGTCCTCACTGTTCTTTCCGATCCAGCTGCAGAATCTCGTGCTCTTCATCGTCTTCATTCTCGTGCTTGCCGTCCGGCCCCAGGGACTGATCGGAGCAAGCCGATGAAACGCTGGATCCTGATCGCCGTCGTCATTCTGATCGCGGCGGCCATACCGCAGTTCATGAACCCGAACGGGTACTGGATTCGCGTCTTCACTTTCACGTTGCTGTTCGCCGCGATGGCGCAGGCGTGGAACCTGATCGGCGGTCTCGCCAATCAACTGTCGCTGGGCCACGCCGCTTTCTTCGGCATCGGCGCCTATACCTCGACGATCCTGCTCATCAATTTCGGCATCAGCCCGTGGCTCGGCATGTTCGCGGGTGGCGCGCTCGGCGGTCTTGCGGCGCTCGTCATCGCGATTCCGACCATGCGCTTGCAGGGACACTATTTCGCGCTGGCGACTTTGGCCTTCGGCGAGGTGGCGCGCGTCATCGCCAATGTCTGGTCGTCGCTGACCGGCGGTCCCGTCGGACTGTCCGTGCCGTTCATGCCGCCGAGCGTCGCGGCCTATTCGTTCAAGCAGCTGTTGCCGCATGCCTATATCGCGCTCGCGGCGCTGATCATCGTCACCGTCATCTTCGAGGTCATCCGGCGCGGCGCGATGGGTTACCGGCTGCGCGCCATTCGTGAGAATGCGGCGGCCGCCGAAGTCATCGGCATCGACACCACCAAGGTCAAACTGCAGACCGCGGTGATATCCGGCGTGCTGATGGCGATGCTGGGCACCGTCTTCGCCCAGGTGGCCGTGTTCTTCGATCCCGACACGGCGTTCAGCGCCGTCTCCATCTCGATCCGCGTCGCCCTGATCGCCATCATCGGCGGTGTCGGCACCGCCGTCGGTCCGATCCTCGGCGCGTTCTTCATCGTGCCGGTCGAGGAACTGATGAACGATCTTTTCTCCGCCGGCGCCGCGGGCCTCTCGCAGGTGATCTTCGGCGTCATCCTGATCGTGGTGATCCTCTGGCGGCCGCGGGGACTGGTCACGATCTTCGAGGCGCTGCGCGCTCGGCTGAGCAAGGGAGCGCAATCATGACGATCCTTGATGTGCGCGGCATTTCGCGACGCTTCGGCGGCCTGCAGGCGCTGTCGGACGTGTCGTTCTCGGTGCCGAAGGGGCAGATCGTCGGCCTGATCGGTCCGAACGGCGCCGGCAAGACCACCTTCTTCAACACCTTGTGCGGGCTGACCCGGCCCGACAAGGGCTCGATCACCCTCGATGGCACACCGATCGTCGGCTTGAAGCCGCACAAGGTCGCCGGCCTCGGCATGACCAAGACGTTCCAGAACGTCGCGCTGTTCGCCGAGAGTTCGGTGCTGGACAATGTGCTGACGGCCGGCCTGCTGCGCCATGACGTCAAGACGGCGCGCGAGCGGGCGCTGGTCTGCCTCGAGCGCGTTGGTCTGCGGTCGGTCGCCGACAAGATGGCGGGCAACCTGTCGTTTCCCGAGCGGGCGCGAGTCGAACTGGCGCGCGCTTTGTGCACCGACCCGAAGGTTCTGCTGCTCGACGAGGTCATGGCGGCGCTCAATCCCGTCGAGATGCAGGAGATCATGGATCTGATCCGCCAGTTGCGGGACGACGGCATCACGCTGCTTGTCGTCGAGCACCACATGCGCGCCATCATGGCGATCTGCGATCGCATTCTCGTTCTGAATTTCGGCCGTCTGCTTGCCGACGGCGCGCCGCGCGAAGTCGCCAACGACCCGGTGGTGATCGAGGCCTATCTCGGACGTTCGGCGGAGGCCCACGCATGAGCACCGCGCAGCCACTGCTCGAGATCAAGGGCCTCACCGCCGGTTACGGCGGCATCGACGTTCTGCACGACGTCGATATCGAGATGCATGAGGGCGAGTTCGTCTGCATCATCGGTGCCAACACCGCGGGCAAGAGCACGATCCTGCGGACCATCTCGCGTCTGGTGCCGCGCGTCAGCGGCACCATGCGGTTCAACGGCACGGACCTGATTGCGCGCGCGCCGCACGAGATTCCATCGCTCGGCATCGCCCATGTTCCCGAGGGGCGTCACGTTTTCCCGGACATGAGTGTCGAGGAAAACCTGATGCTGGGCGCGTTCACCGCGCGGCAATCGAACGACCTGCAGCAGCGGATGGAGCGCGTGTTCGAGCTGTTTCCGCGCACGCGGGAGCGGCGCCTGCAACTGGCGGGCACTTTGTCCGGCGGCGAACAACAAATGGTCGCGGTCGGCCGCGCGCTGATGTTGCAGCCCAAGCTGCTGCTGCTCGATGAACCGAGCCACGGCCTCGCGCCCAAGGTCGTCGAGGAGATGCACGACGCGTTTGTGCGCATTCATCGCAGCGGCACGTCCATTCTGCTGGTCGAGCAGAATGTCAGCCTGGCGCTCGATGTCGCTGCGCGCGGCTATGTTCTGGAAAGCGGCCGCGTTACGCTCAAGGGCACGTCGGCCGAATTGAACGAGAACCCCGCGGTTCGCGCCGCCTATCTCGGGATCTGACGGCCGCGCCGGCTAGCGCCGCGCGGTCTTGCCATCGAGCAATCGCAGGCCGTTCAGGACGACCAGCAGCGAAGCGCCCGTGTCGGCGGCGATGGCCGCCCACAGGCTCGCCATGTCGAACAGCGTCAGGACGACGAACGCGGCCTTGAGCCCAAGCGCGAAGGCGATGTTTTGGCGGATCACGGACAGCGTGCGCCTGGAATGGCGCACCAGCCAGGGCAGCCGCGACACGTCGTCGGTCATCAGGGCGATGTCGGCGGTTTCGATGGCGGCATCAGAGCCGATCGAGCCCATGGCAATGCCGAGATTGGCCCGCGCCAGCGCCGGCGCATCGTTGACGCCGTCGCCCACCATGGCGACGGTGCCGAAGCGCGCCACCAGTTCCTCGACCTTGCCGACCTTGTCTTCGGGCAGCAGCTCGGCGTACGTTTCGTCGATGCCGACCTCGCGCGCGATGGCGGCAGCGGTCGTGCGGTTGTCGCCGGTCAGCATGACGACATGCGCGATCCCGGCTTTGTGCAGTTCGTCCACGATATTGCGCGCCTCGGTGCGGATCGTGTCGGCGACGGCGATCAGGCCGCAGACATGACGGCGGTTGCCGACGACGATGACGGTCTTGCCATCGGCTTCCAGCTCTTCCGCCATGCGGCGAATCTCGGGACTGTCCTGGTTGCGCTCGACGACATAGCGATGCGAGCCGAGCCAGAACTCCTCGCCATTGAAAATCCCGGCGAGGCCCTTGCCGCGCAGCATCTGCACCTCGGTCGCCGGCTCCGGCGCGATCGTGCGCTCCCTCGCATAATGCAGGATGGCCTGCGCCAGCGGATGGGTTGAGCGCGCCTCGAGCGCGGCGGCGCGCGCGATCAACTCGGCTTCGGTGTGATTGCCCAGTGGCACGATGGCCGCGATTTGCGGTTCGGCGCGGGTGATCGTGCCGGTCTTGTCGAGCGCGATCGCCCTGAGGTGCGCCGGCAGTTCGATGAAGGCACCGCCTTTGACCAGCACGCCGGCGCGCGCGGCGGAGGCGAGGGCGGCGACGATGGAGACCGGCGTCGAGATGACGAGCGCGCAGGGGCAGGCGATGACCAGCAGGACCAGTGCGCGGTAGAGCCAGTCGCCCCACGGCTGGCCGAAGGCGAGCGGCGGCACCACGAAGACCAGAATGGCCAGCACCATGACGGCCGGCGTGTAGACGCGCGCGAAGCGCTCGACCCATTGTTCGGACGGCGCGCGGCGCGCATGCGCGTCCTCGACCATACGGATGATGCGGGCGAGCGTGGTGTCCTGGGCGGCCTTGGTGGCGCGCACGGTGAGGGTGCCGTCGCCGTTGATGGTGCCGGCGAACACCTCGGCACCCGGCTGCTTCTCCACCGGCACGCTCTCGCCGGTGATCGGTGCCTGATTGACGGCGCTGCTGCCCGCTGTGATCTCGCCATCGAGCGCGATGCGCTGACCGGCCGGAACGATGAACTGATCGCCGGGGCGAACGTCGGCGACGGGCGTGGAGACCTCGGTGCCATCGGGCCGGAGAACGAGGGCAACCGGCGGCGCCAGATCGAGCAGGGCGCCGATGGCGCGTCGTGCGCGCCCGACGCTCCAGCTTTCGAGTGTCAGTGACAGCGCGAAAAGGAAGGCTACGGTTGCCGCCTCGAACCATTCGCCGATCGCCATGGCGCCGAGCACGGCGACGGTCATCAACAGATGCATGTCGGGGCGCAGATTGCGCGCCGCATACCATGCTTTCACCGCCACGAAGCGCGCGCCGAGCACGGTCGCCACGGCATAAGCGAGAATTTCCGGCCAGCGCGGCGCGCCGGCCGGCATGAATTGAAGTGCTGCGCCGATCAGAACAAAGGCGCCGCTGGCGGCGGTAAAGAGCATCTGTTGGCGGCGATGGCTGTCGGAACCATCCTTGCCCCCGCCAGCGCTCCAGAGACTGGCGCGCATTCCGGTCTTGGCGACCGCGTCGATAATGGTTCGGTCGGCGATGGCTTTGGCGTCGTCAGCGACGGTCATGCGGCCGTTCAGGATGTCGAAGGCGAGCTGGTCTGCGCCGCCGACGATCGGCCCCACCGCCTGCCTGAGAACGGCGACTTCTTCGGCGCAGTCGAGCCCGGTCACCTTGTAGGAGCGCCCGGCGCGAAAGCCCGCTGCCGGGGCGGCGCTGATCGACGGCGCGCAGCAGGCGCCGCCTTCGTGGCTGTGCCCGTGCGTGTGGTCGTGGCTGTGACGGTGGGAGTGATCGTGCGCGTGATGATGTGAGTCCATCCCGGTTACATGGGACGGAAGGGCGCCGTTACACAATCACTGAACGTTGTTACATCCGCCACACGCGTAACGTGTAACATGAGGACGGTAGCGTTATCGAAAGCACCACCGGCTTTCGGCCTTGCCACGGCGCACATGCTTGGGTATCCGGACAGTTAACCGGTTCTCCACACACGGCAAAAGCGCAAGGGGAACCAATCGTTTACCACAACGAGGCCGATGGGTTTGCACGGCCGCCCGTTGAGGTTAACATTGCTGCGCTGCCACCGGGGACGTATTCGCCAAGCATGCCAGTTTCGAAAGAGAGCGGCCGGATCGGTCTGTGCGCGCGTCTCGCCACGCTTGTCGCGGGCGGACTTCTGCTGGCCAATTGCTCGGCCAATTCCCGAATCGATCCCAAATGGGGTGTAGCGGCGAGCCCGCGCGTTATCGAGGACGGTGAGCCGGTACCGAAGGGCGGCGGCCGTTATCGTGTCGGCAAGCCCTACACCGTGGCGGGCCGCACGTACGTCCCGGAAGAAGACGTGAACTACAAGGCCGAGGGCCTTGCCTCGTGGTACGGCTCTGATTTCCACGGCCGTTACACCGCCAACGGCGAAATCTTCGATAAGGAATCGATCACGGCCGCGCATCCGACCATGCCGCTGCCGTCCTATGCCCGGGTCACCAATCTGCGCAACAACAAGTCGATGATCGTACGGGTCAATGACCGCGGGCCTTATGTAGGCAACCGCGTCATCGATTTGTCGGCGCGGGTGGCCAGGCTGCTGGAGTTCCACGGCCACGGCGTCACCAAGGTGAGGGTTGAGTATGTCGGCCGCGCCCCGATCGCCGGCTCCGACGACCGCAAACTCGTCGCCACGTTGCGCGATGGCAGCGCACCGGCGCCGAAGGTGCAGGTGGCCTCGTCCAAGGATTTCGCGCCTTACTTCGATCCCAAGCCAATGGCCGAGGCGTCGCGGCCGGCCAAGAAGCCGGCCACCATGACGCCGGCGGCCCAGCAGGTCGCCGCGGTCGCGGATGACGACGAGCCGGAAACCGAAGCGCCCGCCCGCATCGCAGTTGCCAATTTGCCGTCGCCGGCGCCGATGCGCTCCGCAGCTGTGCAAACCGTCCAGACCCAGGCCGCCCCCGCGGTTTCACCGGTTTCGGCCTATGCCCCGACCCGGTATGATGGTCGCACGGGATTCAACGGCCGCGGGCTCTACTAAGCCGCTTCCGTCAGGTCCGTCACAGCGCCGCCATTTTTGCCCGGTGGAACCGGCTTGAACGGCCGTTGCGAGGCGTTCGTCAAGCCAATGGTCGCTTCGGCGGCAGATCGGGAATGTCGGGTCGCTGAATGACAGCGTTTCGGACCAGCAGGATTATCGGGGCTTTGACGGCGGCGCTGTTCGCCGTGGCTGTTTGCGCAACCGCTTTTGCCGCCACCAAGGCGCATCGCCCGGGTTCGGGCCACAAGCCGGCTTCCGGCCTCGCCAACAAGAAGGATCCGGCGAAGAAGGACGATCCGCCGATCAACGCCAAGCATGCCATCCTCATCGATGCCGAAAATGGCAGCGTGTTGTTCGAGCGCGATCCGGATGTGATGATCTATCCGGCCTCGCTGGCAAAGCTGATGACGGCGGAATACGTCTTCAACGAAATCAAGCAGGGCCGGCTCAATCTCCGCGACGAGTTTCCCGTCTCCGAGAATGCCTGGCGCAAGGGCGGCGCGCCGTCGCGCACCTCGACCATGTTCGCGGCGCTGCACAGCCGCATTCCCGTCGACGATCTCATCCACGGCATGATCATCCAGTCGGCGAACGATGCCTGCATCGTGCTGGCCGAGGGCATTTCCGGCACCGAAGCCGAGTTCGCCCGCAAGCTGACCGAGCGCGCGCGCGCCATCGGCCTCGAGAAATCGACCTTCGCCAATTCCAACGGACTGCCGGATCCGGGCACACAGGTGACGACGCGCGAACTGGGCCTGCTCGCGCGCCACATTGTCGTGACGTATCCCGAGCTCTACAAGATTTACGGCCAGCGTGACTTCACCTGGAACAAGATCAAGCAGCCGAACCGAAATCCGTTGCTGGCCATGGAAATCGGCGCCGACGGCATGAAGACCGGCTTCACCAAGGAAGCGGGCTACGGTCTCGTCGGTTCGGCCGTGCAGAACGACACGCGGCTGATCGCGGTCGTCAACGGGCTGGGGTCGCCGAAGGAACGCGCCGAGGACGGCCGCAAGCTGCTCGAATGGGGCTTCAAGAATTTCAATCATCGTATTCTGTTCGCCGAGGGCCAGATCATCGGCACGGCCAAGGTCTATGGCGGCGCCGAAGGCAGCGTGCCGCTGCTGGCCTCGGGACAGGTGCAGGTGATGATGCCGAAGACGGGCGGCGACCGTCTGATCGCCCGCATCGTCTATAACGGTCCGGTGGCGGCGCCGGTCACGAAGGATCAGCAGATCGGCATGCTGCGGGTTTGGCGCAATGACAAGGTTATCCTCAATGTGCCGCTAAAGGCGGCAGAGGCGGTGGCGCAGGGGTCGCTGTCGCAGCGCGCGGTCGATGCCGCGGCCGAACTCGTGATCGGTGTTTTCCGCGCCGGTGCTCAAAAGCTATGAGCGCGGAAACTATGAGCGGGCGCGGCAAGTTCATCACTTTCGAAGGCGGCGAGGGCTCGGGCAAATCGACCCACACCGCGCTGCTGGCGGAGCGATTGAAGGCGCAAGGGCTCGACGTGGTGCTGACGCGCGAGCCGGGCGGTTCGCCCGGCGCCGAGATTATCCGCCACATCATCCTGTCCGGCATCGCCAAGCCGCTCGGCACCGAAACCGAGACCATCCTGTTCGCCGCCGCGCGCGACGACCACGTCAACGCCACCATCCTGCCGGCGCTCCGGGCCGGTAAATGGGTGGTGTGCGACCGCTTCATCGACTCGACCCGCGTCTACCAGGGCGCGATGGGGAAAGTGGACATGAAGCTTATACGCGGGCTCGAGCGCGTCACCGTCGGCGACGCCATGCCCGACCTCACCATCCTCATCGACGTGCCGGCCAATATCGGGCTTGCCCGCGCCAAGACGCGGCGCGGTGAAGGCGCCGCCGATCGCTTCGAAGCGGAGTCGGTCGAGTTTCACGAAAACCTCCGTCTCGCTTTCCTCGACGTCGCCCGCAAGGAGCCGAAACGCTTTGCCGTGATCGACGGCCGCGCACCGCGCGATGTCGTCGCCGAGCGCGTCTGGGAAGCGGTCGAGCAGCGCCTTCTGGGCGAAGTCGCAGCGCCGGCCGAGGCCGCCGCGCCATGAGCGACAAGGCCGACAAAGCTGACGACAGCGAGGGGTTGGCGCCGCACCAGACCACCGTCTTGTTTGGCCATGCCGATGCCGAGCGCACGCTGCTCGAGGCTTATCGCGGCGGCCGCATGCCGCACGCCTGGCTGATCGGCGGCCAGCCCGGCATCGGCAAGGCGACGCTCGCTTATCGCCTGGCGCGCTTCGTGCTGGCGCATCCCGACCCGGCCTCGGCCGAGGTGCAAAGCGCCACCTCGCTGGCCGTCGATCCAGATCATCCGGCGGCGCGGCGCATGGCGGTGAAGGCGCAGGGCGACCTGCTGGTGCTCGAGCGCGTCATCAATCCGCAGACCGGCAAGCTGTTTCAAAACATCCGCATCGACGACGTGAAGCGCACCGTCGGCTTCTTCGGCTCGACCGCGGGCGAGGGCGGTTGGCGCATCGCCATCGTCGATCCGATCGACGACCTGCAGCGCGACGGTGCCAACGCGCTGCTCAAGATCCTCGAAGAGCCGCCGCCGCGCACCATGCTGCTGTTGATCAGCCAGTCGCCGGGCCGCGAACTGCCGACCATTCGTTCGCGCTGCCGCCGGCTGTTGCTGCGGCCGCTTGCGGCCGAAGACGTCTTGCGTGCCTTGACGGCTGCCACCGGCGAGGCCGAGGGCGATCTGCGGCAGGCGGCCGAAGCATCGGGCGGCAGTCCGGGCCGGGCGCTTCGCTTGCTCGACGGTCCGGCGCTGGCATTGCGTGGCCGCGTGCTCGACCTGATGGGGCAGTTGCCGAACCCCGATCCGCGCGCGCTGCACGCGCTTGGCGATGCGTTGTCCGGCACCGATCCGGAATCGCTCGAAACCTTCGTCGATCTGGTCAATGGCTGGCTATCGGACAGGCTGGAGGCCCGCATCGACGTCGGTCAGATGAACAAGGCGGCCCTCGCCTGGGATCGCATCAACCGGGCGGCGCGAGATGTCGAAGCCTACAACCTGGAGCGCAAGCCACTGGTGTTCGCCGTCTTCAAGGAACTGGCCGAGGCCGCTCGGCGTTCTTGACCGCTTACAATGGGCATCATTCAGGCGCGCATTGGAACAATCGTTTTGAAAAGTTGAGCGCAGCTTGTGTGTTGGCGATCACAGCCAGCCGCGAAGTCGCCGCTTATGAACGCCATAGTCGGCCCGCATGCGCGCCCAAGCGGAGCCGATGCATGGCAGTTCAGAGGAGAGACGCCAATGAAGTCGCTGGTGACCAAGCGCTCGATCGTGATTGCGGGCCACAAAACCAGCGTCAGCCTCGAGGACGCCTTCTGGGATGAATTGAAGATGTTTGCCGAGCAACAGCGAATGACGCTGTCGTCTGTGGTCAACGACATCGACACCAAGCGCGACGGCGGCAACCTGTCGTCCGCCATCCGTCTCTTCGTGCTGCAGCGGGCACAGGCGCGGGCGAAGGAAATATCGGCGCAGCGTCAAACCAGCGGCGCGGGCAGCACAGCGGAAGCGGGCCTGAGCCACGCCCGCTGACCTTACGGGGGCAGCCCAAAAGCAATCGCCGGCCACGAGGGCCGGCGATAATGAAAATCGCGGCTAAGCCGAGGGGGCTTAGTAGCCGCGCTTCTTGCTCTTCTTCGCGGCCTTGCGGGCGGCGTAGCGGGCGTCGCGCTTGGCCTTCTGTTCCGCGAGCAGGGCCTCGTCAGCGGCGGCTTTATCGGCGGCTTCGAGAGCCGCGAGTTCCTCGGCTTCCTTCTGCAGCTTGGCCTGACGCTCGGCCTCAATGGCGGCAAGACGGGCTTCCTCGGCCTCACGGACCTTGCGGGCCGCCTCGCGCTCGGCCTCACGCTGGGTCTGGCGCTCGGCGCGCGCCTGGGCGATCGCAAGACGCTCCTGGCGCTTGGTCTCGAGTTCAGGCGCCTGGGTGGCGGCACGGAATTTCTCGAGCATCGCCTTCTTGACGGCAGCGGCATTGTTCCGGCGCTCAAATGCGTCCGGACTTCTGAATTGACTCAAATTTTTCTCCTGGGAGGTCTTTGGGCGGGTTCGTCAACGAGTGATATTACAGGCGATATATGGCGCGCCGGCGCGGTTCGATCAACCGTCCCGCGCTATTTTTACGCGCTGGACTATGCGGCAGAAAATGGCCGGAACGAGGCCGCCCCGGCCATTCGCGCTGGTGTTGCCTATAAATGCGCCGTCTCGAAGGCGTTCACCCACATGGCACAAATGCCCGAGCGAACGATTTCCGCGCGGGTAAACTCGACCACTGGCACCGGCAGGTTCTGGGCGTCGATGATTTCGATGACGGTGCGTAGCCCCGATTCCCTCGGCAGGTCGCACTGGCTGATGTCGCCGTTGATGACGACCGAGCAATCCTCGCCGATGCGCGTCAGGAAGGTCTTGATCTCGGCGGCGGTGGTGTTCTGCGCTTCGTCGAGCAGGACGAAGGCGTTCTTCCAGCTCCGGCCGCGCATCACCTCGAAAGGCACCAGTTCGATGGCGCCGTTCTTGAGCGCGATCTCATAGGCGGCCTTGCCGATCCGCTCCTTGATCGCCTCGATCACCGGCGCGGCCCAGGGCGCGAACTTGTCCTCCAGCGAGCCGGGGAAGAAGCCGAGCGAACGGCCGCAGGGCACGTTGGGCCGCGTCAGGATGATCTTGTCGATTTGCCGGTTGCGGAGGAGGTCGGCGGCGTGGGTTGCCGCAATCCAGGTCTTGCCGGTGCCGGCCGGTCCAAGGACGATGACCTGGGGAAATCTGCGTAGCGCGTCGAGGTAGTCAGCTTGCGTAGCGTTGAGCGGTTTTATCGGCGGTAAGACCCGTTCGGCCTCGAACTTGTTCTGGAAGTTGATGATCTCGGCGGTTCCAGACAAGCGATCATTGCGGCGTCTCTTCTTGTTCAGGTTCTTACCCAAGGCCGACTCCTTCTCGTGGACTGCTTGAGGGTCGCAAGCGCCCGCGGTCCATGACGGACGCAGGAGGGTCCATGCATCGAACGTGCCAGTCCCGGCCGAATGCGGCGAGGGGAGCGGGCAGGGCGGGCTTTGCGAGGGACGGCGGCTGGCTTCGATCGTTCGGGAGCGTGTCGGTCCCGACTGACCTGAGCATCTTATCGATCCGTAATCGACGAACCGCCATGTGCGAAGCGTAGGCGATTCGGATGACGCTTTCTTAAAAAATCTCGCGCTGCAAAATTACCAGCGCGGAACCGCTCACTGCTTGGCAAGACTTGCTGCTTAGAGAGACCTGCTGCTTAGAGAGACCTACTGCTTGGAGAGACCGCAGTAGCGCAGGCGGCCATCATCCCAGCATCCGGTGCGCATACAGATATTTTTGCGCACGCCGCATTCGGTCAGGCACGCAGACTTGGTTGCCGTCGGGCGTTTCGCGCAGGCCTGCTGGCAGGTTGCTTCCTCGCCGCTGCACTTCATGGGCTGGGCATTCGCCGCGCCGGACATAACAAACGCCGCGCAGACGGCGATCAGTGTGATGCGTAGAGCCTGGTTCATAAGTCAGAGGCTTACGCTGAGTCGCCCGGTGCGAATACCCGGACCAGGTGCGGTAAATCGGCATGCCACCGCGGCATAAAATTCGTGAATCCGTTCCGCAGCTTAAGGGTCATTTAACCCTAATGGCGGAGCGTAGAAATCGAACGATCACCCTTGGAATGCCGGCGTCAGGCCGTGTGTTGAGTTCGAGTTGCGTATCGCATGACGACGTACACGGCTGCCGCCACTGTCGACGTATTATGGCGTGAAGACCGGCGTGTCTCGCCCGCCAGCGTTGGGCGCGGACTGCGCATGGTCCGCAACGGACTCGTCCTCGGCATCGGTGCTGTTGCCTTCGTCGGTGTGTCCGCCATGGCGGTCACTTTCACGGCGGCATGGATGGCGGGTGGTACGATGCAGCCCCACGTTCGCCTGCCGAGCGGCCCCGGCTCGCTGATGCTGGTCCCGCAGGAGCCAGTCGCCAAGACAGCGGCGCGCGGGCAGGGCACCTCGCAATGGGCCGACGCTTATATCGACCGCACCAAGCCCATCCTGCCGGCCGAGAAAATGCGGCCCGCGATTGTTCAGGCCAAACCAGCGCCTGTGGCGACGACGTCCCCTGTCGTGCCGTTGCCGCGTCCCGTGCCGGCGCACCTGGCTCGGACCCGAGCCGAGATACCGGCGCCAAGTCCTGCCGTTGTTGCCGAAGCTCCCGTTATCGCGCCCATCGCGACGCCGGTCGTGGCGATGCCGGCACGGAAGCCCGAAAACGTCTCAAAGCATGAGGCGATGGCGGCGATCGACTCCAGGATCGCGGCGAGGGACGAGGCCAGCACGCCACCGAAGCCGGCGCCGGTTGCCACCATTCCCGCTCCCGTGCCCGCCTCGTTGTCCGGCTCACTGCCGGATTCGGTCAGCCGCACCGCGGTCTATGACATCACCGGCAGCATCGTGCATATGCCCGACGGCTCCAAGCTCGTGGCGCAATCGGGCCTTGGCGCCATGATGAACGATGTCCGCTACACCAAGGTGCGCATGCGCGGGCCGACGCCGCCCAACGTCTACGTACTGACCGAGCGCGAGCGCCTGTTCCATGGCGTGCGCGCCGTCCGCATGAACCCGGTCTACAAGGAAAAAATGTACGGCCGCGACGGCATTCTGGCGCACAGCTACATGCTGGGGCCGAACGGCCAATCGAACGGCTGCGTGTCGTTCAAGGATTACGAGAAGTTCCTGACCGCGTTCCTCGACGGCAAGGTCGACAAGATGGTGGTCGTCACCGACCTCAAGGGCTCGACGTGGAAGGAAGCCGCCATGCAGGCCGACGGTATCCCGGCCTCGCCGCGCCGCTTTGCCGGCGGCTACAGCCGGCCGACCATCATGCCGCCGAGCGAGATCACCGGCGGGCGCAGCGAGCCGCGCACGGCATCGCTTGGTTCGGCGATCGGTGCCGCCCTTGGGTTCGCGTCCGAACGCGGCGCCGGCAGCTGGTAACTTGGCCTTGCTTGCCGAAGCGGCGGGGGGTTGTTACCTAACCCGTTGAATCGACGGGCTGCGGAACCTCTCGCGCCCGCTTTTTTGGGCCTTTTGGGCCCCGATGAAGGCCGAAATGTCCGCGAAACAACCCTTTTACATCACCACCGCCATTTCCTACCCGAACGGCGTCCCCCATATCGGCCATGCCTATGAGGCGATCGCCACCGATTCCATCGCCCGCTTCATGCGGCTGGACGGCTACGACGTCTATTTCCTCACCGGCACCGACGAGCACGGCCAGAAGATGCAGCAGACCGCGGCCAAGCTCGGCCTGACGGCGCGGCAGCTGCGCGACCAGAACGTGCCCGCGTTCGAGCGCATGGTGAAGATGCTGAATCTGTCGAACGACGACTTCATCCACACCACGGAAGAGCGCCACTACCGCGCGTCGGAGGAAATCTGGCGGCGGATGGAAGCCAAGGGCGACATCTATCTCGACAAATATGCCGGCTGGTACTCGGTACGCGACGAGGCCTATTACGCCGAGGACGAAACGCACCTGAACGAGCACGGCACGCGCCTCGCCACCAAGACCGGAACGCCGGTCGAGTGGGTGGAGGAGGAGAGCTATTTCTTCAAGCTGTCGGCCTACCAGGACAGACTGCTTGAGCTCTATTCCAAGGTGCCGGATTTCGTGCTGCCGAAGGAGCGGCTCAACGAGGTCGCCAGCTTCGTGAAGGGCGGCCTCAAGGATCTGTCGCTGTCGCGCACGACCTTCGACTGGGGCATTCCGGTGCCCGGCAACCCGAAACACATCATGTATGTGTGGGTGGATGCGTTGACCAATTACATCACCGGTCTCGGTTTCCCCAACGAAAACGACCCGAAATTCCAGCGTTATTGGCCCGCCGCCCTGCACGTCATCGGCAAGGACATCGTGCGGTTCCATGCCGTGTACTGGCCGGCCTTCCTGATGTCGGCCGGCCTCAAAGTGCCCAAGCGCATTTTCAGCCACGGCTTCCTGTTCAACCGCGGTGAGAAGATGTCGAAGTCGGTCGGCAACGTGGTCGATCCTTTCACGATGGCCGAGACCTACGGCGTCGATCAGATGCGCTTCTTCTTCCTGCGCGAGGTGCCGTTCGGCCAGGACGGCAGCTACAGCCACGAAGCCATCGTCAACCGCATCAACGCCGATCTGGCCAACGATCTCGGCAATCTGGCGCAGCGTTCGCTGTCGATGGTCGGCAAGGCCTTCGAGGGCAAGCTGCCGGTGCCGGGCGAATTCACGCCGGAGGATCAGACCATCCTCGCGGCGGCCGACGCCATGCTGCCGGCGGCGCGCGAGCACATGAAGACGCAGCAGCTTCACCAGATGCTGCATGTCGTGTGGTCCGTGGTGGCGGATGCCAACCGCTATTTCGCCTCCGAGGCGCCCTGGGCCAAGGCCAAGACCGATCCGGCAAGGCAGGGGACGATTCTCTACGTCACCGCCGAGATCATCCGGCAGGTCGCCATCCTCGCCCAGCCGGTGATGCCGGTGTCCGCCGGCAAGCTGCTCGACCTGCTCGCCATTCCGGCGGAGGAACGCGGCTTCACGGCACTGGAAGGCGGCAAGCGCATTGCGCCCGGCTCGGCTCTGCCGGCGCCGCAGGGCGTGTTCCCGCGCTATGTCGAGCCGGAGACGGCCGAGGGCGCCGACAAGGCTCCCAACGAGCCCAAGAAGACCAAAAGTCAGGCGAAAACTCAGCCCAAAAATCCGCCGAAGACGCCCTGATGCTGGTCGATAGCCATTGCCACCTCGATTTCCCGGAATTCGCGCCTGAACTCGACCAGATCGTCGAGCGGGCGCGGGCGGCCGGGATCGGGCGCATGGTGACGATCTCAACCCGGGTGAAGAAGCTGGCCCAAGTGCTTGCGGTCGCTGAAAAATATCCCGATGTTTTCGCCTCGGTCGGGACCCATCCGCACAACGCCCAGGAAGAGCTGGATATCGACGCCGCCGAGCTGGTGCGGCTGAGCCGGCACCCCAAGATCGTCGCCATCGGCGAAGCCGGCCTCGACTATCACTACGACAAGTCGCCGCGCGCCGATCAGGCGTGGGGCTTCCGCGAACACATCAAGGCAGCGCGTGAGACCGGGCTGCCGCTGGTGATCCATACGCGTGAGGCCGACGCGGATACGGCGGTCATTCTCGAGGAAGAAATCGGGAAGGGCGCCTTCCCCGCCGTTCTGCATTGCTACACCGGCGGGCGCGAGCTGGCGTTCAAGGCAGTGCAACTAGGCTTCTACATCGGCTTTACCGGCATCATCACCTTCACGAACGGCGAAGCGTTGCGCGATATCGCGCGCGACCTGCCCGCCGACCGCATTCTGGTCGAGACCGACGCGCCGTTCCTGGCGCCAATCCCGTATCGCGGCAAACGCAACGAGCCGGCTTACGTCGTCAACACCGCCAAGATGCTGGCCGAGACCCGCGGCGTGTCCGAAGCCGAGATCGCCCGCCAGACCACCGAAAACTTCTTCCGGCTGTTCTCGAAAGTGCCGCGCGACCTTGCGCGCGACGTCAGGAAGGCCGGATGAGCTTGCGCTTCACCATTCTGGGCTGCGGTTCGTCCATGGGCGTGCCGCGCGTCGCCCTGGGCTGGGGCGATTGCGATCCGAAGGAGCCGAAGAACCGCCGCCGCCGCTGCGCGCTGCTGGTCGAGCGCATCGCCGCGCCGGGCAAGGTTACACGCGTTCTGGTCGATGCCGGGCCCGATATCCGCGAACAGCTGATCGAGGCCAATGTGGACTGGATCGACGGCCTCCTCATCACCCACGAGCACGCCGACCATACCCACGGCCTTGACGACCTGCGGCCAATGTTCGTCCTGCACAAGCGCCGCGTCGACGTTTACATGGGCGAAGCCGCCGCCGCCGATCTGCACGCCCGCTTCGGCTATTGCTTTCGCACGCCGGCCGGCAGCAGCTATCCGCCGATCATGGCCGAGCACCGGCTGACGCCCGGCGAGCCGGTGACGATCGACGGGCAGGGAGGCCCGATCGAGCTTTTGCCGTTCCTGCAGGACCATGGCGACATCGTCTCGCTCGGCTTCCGTTTCGGCGACGTGGCCTACTCGACCGACCTCAAGCGCCTGCCGCCGGACAGCCTGCCGGCCGTCGAAGGCCTCGACATCTGGATCGTGGACGCACTGCGCAAGGCGCCGCATCCGAGCCACATGAACCTCGACGAGTCGCTGCAATGGATCGCGCGCATCAAGCCGAAGCGCGCCATCCTGACCGACATGCACAGCGATCTCGACTACCAGACGCTGCGCCGGACGCTGCCGGATGGCATCGAGCCGGCCTATGACGGCATGCAGTTCGAGACTTGATGGCGACCTAAAAAGGCGCGTTATTTCAATAAAATGCGCAGCAATCCTGATGTATCGCATCGGCTTCGGGCCGATCCGGGTCCATAGAAATATTCCATAATATGTCTTATGCGAATCGGGTGGGCCAACGGCACCGGCGAAGTCTCTGGATAAGCCCGCGGCCTGCCGCGCCATGGCCGGCCTGCGCCGCTAGGTTCTCGGCTTGTCGCCCAACCCGACATCCCTCAGCTTGAGTAAGCCCGTGAAGCCATCCCGCGACATTGCCCGACTGATCGAGATCATGGCCGCACTGCGCACGCCGGTGACCGGCTGTCCGTGGGACCTCGAGCAGAACTTCGCGACCATCGCGCCGTACACGATCGAGGAAGCCTACGAGGTCGCCGACGCCATCCAGCGCGGCGATCTTGCGGACCTGCGCGACGAGCTCGGCGACCTGCTGCTGCAGGTCGTGTTCCATGCCCGGATGGCCCAGGAGCAAGGCGCATTCGATTTCGGCGGCGTCGTCGAGGCCGTGACATCCAAGATGATCCGGCGGCATCCGCATGTGTTCGGCGATGCGGGTGGCCAAGACACCAAGGCCGTCGAGGGCCAGTGGGAGCGCATCAAGGCGCAAGAGAAACTTGAAAAGGCCGAGCGCGCGAAACGCCATCCGCCGACAGCGCCGAGCGCGCTGGACGGGGTGCCGATTGCCCTGCCCGCATTGACCCGCGCCTTGAAGCTGCAGCAGAAGGCCGGCCGCGTCGGCTTCGACTGGAACGATCCGCGCGCGGTGCTCGCCAAGATCCGCGAGGAAGCCGACGAGATCGAGGCCGAGCTTGATCGCGCCGACAACGACAAGGCAGCGGCCGAGGTCGGCGATCTGTTGTTCGCCGTGGTCAATCTGGCGCGGCATCTGGACGCCGATCCGGAAGCCGTCTTGCGCGCGACCAACGCCAAGTTCGAACGGCGCTTTACCGCCATCGAAACTGCGCTGGCGGCGCAAGGCAAGAAGCCGCAGGACGCGACCTTGGCTGAAATGGACGCGCTGTGGGATGAGGCGAAGAAGGCGGAGCGCAGCTAGCTCTCTAGGTAGGGTGGGCTAAGCGAAGCGAGCCCACCAGTGTGCGTAACTTACTGCTCGGACGGCTAATGGTGGGCTCGGCGCTTCGCGCCTTAGCCCACCCTACACCACCAACGGCGACGCTAAGCCAAAATACCCGGCGCCTCGTATCCCGTCCGGGCGACGTATTCGGTGTAGCCGCCGCCATAGGCGTGGATGCCGTCGGGCGTGAGTTCGAGCACGCGGTTCGACAGCGCGGCGAGGAAGTGCCGGTCGTGCGACACGAACAGCATGGTGCCCTCGTATTTCGACAGGGCCTCGATCAGCATTTCCTTGGTCGCCATGTCGAGATGGTTGGTCGGCTCGTCGAGCACCAGGAAATTCGGCGGGTCGTACAGCATGATCGCCATGACGAGGCGCGCCTTCTCGCCGCCCGACAGCACGCGGCACTTCTTTTCGACGTCGTCGCCGGAGAAGCCGAAGCAGCCGGCCAGCGAGCGCAGCGAACCGATGCTGGCCTGCGGGAAGGTGTATTCGAGCTGCTCGAACACCGTGCGCTCGCCATCGAGCAGGTCCATGGCGTGCTGGGCGAAGTAGCCCATCTTGACGCTGCCGCCGACCGACACGGTGCCGGCGTCGGGCTCGGTGGTGCCGGCGATCAGCTTGAGCAAGGTCGATTTGCCGGCGCCGTTGACGCCCATCACGCACCAGCGGTCGAGGCGGCGAATGGAGAAATCGAGCCGGTCATAGATCGTGCGGCTGCCATAGGCCTTGGCGACATCCTTGAGGATGGCGACGTCCTCGCCCGAGCGCGGCGCCGGCGGAAAGTCGAAGCTGACGCTCTGGCGCCGGCGCGGCGGCTCGACGCGCTCGATCTTGTCGAGCTTCTTGACCCGGCTCTGCACCTGCGCGGCGTGCGACGCCCTCGCCTTGAAACGCTCGATGAAACGGATTTCCTTGGCGAGCATCGCCTGCTGGCGCTCGAACTGCGCCTGCTGCTGCTTCTCGTTCAGCGCGCGCTGCTGCTCGTAGAATTCGTAATTGCCGGAATAGGCCGTCAGCGAGCCGCCGTCGATCTCGACGATCTTGTTGACGATGCGGTTCATGAACTCGCGGTCATGCGAGGTCATCATCAGCATGCCGTCATAGCCCTTGAGGAACTGCTCGAGCCAGATCAGGCTTTCGATATCGAGATGGTTCGACGGCTCGTCGAGCAGCATCGCATCGGGCTTCATCAACAGGATGCGCGCCAGCGCCACGCGCATCTTCCAGCCGCCGGACAATTTGCCGACATCGCCGTCCATCATCTCCTGCGTAAAGCTCAGACCCGCCAGCACCTCGCGGGCGCGGGCATCGAGCGCATAGCCGTCCAGCTCGGAGAAGCGCTGCTGCACCTCGCCGTAGCGTTCGATGATGGCGTCCATCTCGTCGGCGCGATCCGGATCGGCCATCGCCGCTTCCAGCTCCTTCAGCTCGGCGGCGACTTCGCTGACCGGGCCGACGCCGTCCATGACTTCGGCCACCGCGCTGCGGCCCGACATCTCGCCGACGTCCTGGCTGAAATAGCCGATGGTGATGCCGCGATCGACGACCACCTGCCCCTCGTCCGGCGCTTCCTGCCCGGTGATCATGCGAAACAGCGTCGATTTGCCGGCGCCGTTGGGGCCGACCAGGCCGACCTTCTCGGCGCGGTGCAGCGCGGCCGAGGCTTCGATGAACAGGATCTGGTGGCCGTTCTGCTTGCTGATGTTGTCGAGGCGGATCATGGCGAACTCATTCCGGACGAGCGGCGCATTTCAAACGCCGCACAGGCGCTGTTTTGCGCCGGGTTTCATGATGGTTTGATGATGGATGCGGTGAGGCGGCTGGAGCACGAAGCTACAGCGCGAATTTCGCCCTCACCTGGCCGGCCTTGTCGGGCGTGGCGCGGACGGTGACCGAGACATGGCCCTCGTCATCCGTGGTTTTGTCGAGCACTTCGGTGTGGCGATAGAGCCAGCTCAGGCCGGCGCCGTCCGACGCATCGAGCCTCAGCGACAGCGTCTGCCGGCTTTCGCCGAGGCGGTTCTCGATGGCGCCGGTGAGGCTATCGATGCCCTCCCCGGTCAGCGCCGACACGATAATCGGCGCGCGCTCCGGCGCCTGCCGGGCGGCGAGGTTATGGATGCGCTCGCGGCCGTCGGCATCGAGAGCGTCGATCTTGTTCCAGACTTCGATGATGCGGCGGTCTGTCGGCTCGATGCCGAGTTCGCCGAGCACCTTGGCGACGTCGGCCGACTGCGCGCCGGTGTCCTCGTGCGACATGTCGCGGACATGGAGGATGATATCGGCCTCGATCACCTCTTCCAGCGTGGCGCGGAAGGCCGCGACCAGCTGCGTCGGCAGGTCGGAGATGAAGCCGACGGTGTCGGACAGGATGATGCGGGTGCCGTGCGGCAGGTCGATCGAGCGCAAGGTCGGATCGAGCGTGGCGAACAGCATGTCGGCCGACAGCACGGACGCTGCCGTCATGCGATTAAACAAGGTCGACTTGCCGGCGTTGGTGTAGCCGACCAGCGCGACGATCGGATAAGGCACGCGCTTGCGGCTTTCGCGATGCAGCTTGCGGGTGCGCTTGACCTTCTCGAGGTCGCTTTCGATCTTGCCGATGCGCTCCGACAGCATGCGCCGGTCGGCTTCGATCTGGGTTTCGCCGGGACCGCCGAGGAAGCCGAAGCCGCCGCGCTGGCGCTCCAAATGCGTCCAGGAGCGGACCAGCCGGCCCTTCTGATAGGTCAAATGCGCGTGCTCGACCTGCAACGCGCCTTCGCGGGTGCGGGCGCGGCGGCCGAAGATTTCCAGAATGAGGCCGGTGCGGTCGATGACCTTGGCGCCCCAGGCTTTCTCGAGGTTCTTCTGCTGCACCGGCGAGATCGGGCAGTCCATGATGACGACCGAGACGTCATGGCCCTTCACCAGCCCGGCGATTTCGTCGACCTTGCCGGAGCCGATATAGGTCGCGGGTTTGACCGCCTGCAGCGGCACGAGCCCGCCCTCGACGACGTCGAGGTCGATGGCGCGCGCCAGCCCCATCGCCTCCTCGAGGCGTGCGTCCGGCGTGCGCGTGTCGGCGGACGCGCCGCCAAGACCCCGTAGACCTTGACCTCGCAGATAAGGTTCGATGACGAGCGCACGCCCGCTGCCTGACCCGGAGGGAGTCAGCAGGTCCGCACTCTTGTCGCGATCACGCAGTTCCAATGAGTAGTTATGCCTTTTCCGGCGTCAGCGGCTCTTCGCCACCCTCGAACAGCTGGATCGGATGTCCGGGCATGATGGTCGAGATGGCGTGCTTGTAGACAAGCTGCGAGTGCCCATCCCGACGCAACAGGACGCAAAAATTATCGAACCAGGTGACGACGCCTTGCAGTTTCACGCCGTTGACCAGGAAGATGGTCAGCGGAATTTTCGCTTTGCGGACGTGATTGAGAAACGTGTCTTGAAGGTTCTGAGCTCGTTCGGCGGCCATGGCCGTGGTCCATTTTTTAGCTCGCATCTTAACGCGCGAGACAATCGTTGCCCTTTAGCCCTCGCATGCCCGCCGCTCTCCCCACGAGCGGCAGAATCCGGGACCGGGAGAAGCTATTAGATGGCACCCCGCCTGTTCGCGCAAGCGGAACATTGGATTATGAGGGGCAAGTCCCTGAAATATGGACCGTTTTGGCGCATTTTAGGGCGGTTTGAGGGCGTCAGGTGAATTCGGCCTGGCTGTGATAGTCGCGGCGCAGGGCCGTCGCCGTGAGGCCGGGAGCCCCGTTGCCGACCGGCCGGCCGTCGATCTGGGTGACCGGCATAACCGACTGGCTGGCCGAGGTGATGAAGGCCTCGCGGGCCGCATAGGCCTCCTCGACGGTAAAGGGTCGCTCCTCGAAGCGCAGGCCCTGCTTGGCCACCAGATCGAGCACGACCGACCGGGTGACCCCGGGCAGGATGTCGCCGCCCAGCGGCCGGGTCACCAGCACGCCGTCGCGGGTGACGATCCAGGCGGTGGAGGATGCGCCCTCGGTAACGTAGCCCTTGGCGTCAACCAGCCAGGCCTCCTGGCCGCCCTTCTCGCGCGCGGCGTGCTTGGCCAGAACGTTCGGCAGCAGCGCCACCGACTTGATATCGACATGACGCCAGCGCTCGTCCGGCATGGTGACCACGGCGACGCCCTTGGCGGCGCGCGCCTCGATCTTCGCCAGATCGTTGTTGCGCGCGGTGACGACGAGGCTCGCGGGGGTGCCGTCCGGTGGAAATGGAAAGTCGCGGCGCATCTGGCCGCGCGAGACCTGCACATAGACAACGCCGTCGACGACGCGATTGCGGCGGATGGTTTCGCGCATCACGACGGCGAGCGCGCGCTCGGTCAGCGGCCGCGCCATGGCGAGGCGGTCGAGCGAGCGCTGCAGGCGCGCCATGTGGCGGCGCTCGTCCACCAGCCTGCCGCCGAGGACTTCGCAGACTTCATAGACGCTGTCGGCGAACTGGAAGCCGCGATCGTCGATGGACACGCCGGCTTCGGCGTGCGGTACATAGCGGCCATTGACGTAAGCGATGCGGGACATGGGTTACTCGTCATTCCGGGGCGCGAGCGATAGCGAGCGAGCCCGGAATCCATAATCACATACAGGGGCTATGGATTCCGGCCCCGCGCCTTCGGCGCGTCCCGGAATGACATCGTGTTTCATGTCCGCCATCCTAGCCGATCCCCAGCGCCTTGAGCTTGCGTCAAACTCCGTTCATTCCCGCGAAAGCGGGAATCCAGAGCGACATCAGTGAGGGCACGCGATTGACGCTCTGGGTCCCCGCTTTCGCGGGGACGAACGGAGAAATTATCTGCCATCCTACCCAATCCCCAGCGCCTTCAATTTCCGGTGCAAGGCCGAGCGCTCCATGCCGACGAATTCGGCGGTGCGCGAGATGTTGCCGCCGAAGCGGGAAATCTGAGCCACCAGATATTCGCGCTCGAACACCTCGCGGGCATCGCGCAGCGGCAGGCCCATCAGTTGCTCGCCGCCATTGCCGTTCGGCATGGCCGGCACCATCGAGCCGACGTCCTGCGGCAGCATCGAAGCGTCGATAATGGCGTCGGGGTCGCCGCCGGCCAGGATCATCAGGCGCTCGATGTTGTTGCGGAGCTGACGGACGTTGCCCGGCCAGTTGTGCGATTGCAGCACCGCCATGGCGTCCTCGCCGATCCGGCGCTTGGGCAGTCCGGTCGATTGCGATATCTGGTCCATGAAGTAGTCGATCAATTCCGGGATATCCTCGCGCCGCTCCGACAGAGGCGGTACGCGCACCGGCACCACCGAGAGGCGATGGTAGAGGTCTTCGCGGAATTGCCCCTGTGCGATGGCGGACTCGAGGTTGCGCGCGGTCGAGGCGACGATACGCACATCGACGGCGATCTTGCTCGACCCGCCGACGCGGCTGAAGGTCTGATCGACCAGGACGCGCAGAATCTTGTTCTGGGTCTCGCGCGGCAGGTCGGCGACATCGTCGATGAAGAGCGTGCCGCCATGCGCTTCCTCGAGCGCGCCCGTCTTGCGCGCCTCGGCGCCGTTCGCCTCGACGCCGAACAGTTCGGTCTCCATGCGCTCCGGCGTGATCGCCGCGGCATTGATGACGATGAACGGCCCGCCGGTGCGCTGCGACAGTTCGTGCATGGTGCGCGCGGCCAGTTCCTTGCCGGCGCCCGAGGGACCGACGATCAGCACGCGGCTGTTGGTCGGGGCGACGCGGTCGATCGACTGGCGCAGGCTCGACATCGCGGCCGAGCGACCGACCAGCGTCGAGGGCGACGGCGCCAGTTGCTTGAGCTGCCGCACTTCGCGCTTGAGCCGCGACGTCTCCAGCGCCCGCTCGGCCACCAGCACGAGGCGGTCCGCCTTGAACGGCTTTTCGATGAAGTCGTAGGCGCCCTGCTTGATGGCCGCGACCGCGGTTTCGATATTGCCGTGGCCGGAGATCATCACGATCGGAATTTCGGGATGCTCGGCCTTGAGGATGGTCAGCAATTGCAGGCCATCGAGCTTGGAGCCCTGCAGCCAGATATCGAGGAAAATCAGGTTCGGCCGCCGCGTCACGATCGACGCGATGGCGTCGTCGCTGTTACGCGCGGTGCGCGCAACGAAGCCCTCATCCTCCAAAATACCCGCGACCAGATCGCGGATATCGGCTTCGTCATCAACGATGAGAATTTCTGCTGCCATGCGCTGTTACTCGCTTGTCGTCTTTTCCGGATCGGCCGCCGATGCGACATCGGTGGTCTCGGCGGCGGGCGTGTTCGGCTTGCTGGTCGCGGAAAATCGCATCCGCATCCAGGCGCCGCGCTGCCCGGGAATCTTGTCGGCAGCGTCACGCAGTTCGAGCGCGCCGCCGTGTTCTTCCAGAATGCGTCCGACGATGGCGAGACCAAGGCCGGTGCCTTTCTCCCGCGTCGTGACATAGGGCTCCATCAGCCGGTTGCGGTTCTCTTTCGGCAGGCCGATTCCGTTATCGACCACGTCAATGACGATGTTCTCGCCGTCACGACCGGCGAAAACCCGGATCGTGCCCTTCCAGCCTTCGCCGCGTTCGGTATCCGGCACGGCGGCGACCGCTTCGGTCGCGTTCTTGATGATGTTGGTGAGCGCCTGCGAAATCAGGCGGCGGTCGAACTGGGCGTGCAGCGGCTCGTCGGTAATTTCGGCCGAAATATCGAGATCGGCATTGCCGACGCGTTGCAGGAACACGGCCTGGCGCACGGCGTCGGCGACGTCCTCACCGACAATGACGGGCTTGGGCATGCGCGCGAACTTGGAGAACTCATCGACCATCTGCCGGATGTCGTCGACCTGGCGAATGATGGTGTCGGTGCACTGCTGAAATACGCCGCCGCTGTCTTCGCCGATGACCTTGCCGTATTTGCGGCGCAGGCGTTCGGCCGAGAGCTGGATCGGCGTCAGCGGGTTCTTGATCTCATGCGCGATACGCCGCGCAATATCGGCCCAGGCCGACGAGCGCTGCGCGGTGACGAGCTCGGTAATGTCGTCCAGCGTGATGACATAGCCATGGTTGGTGGCGCCGGATCGCTCGCTGGTGACGCGGACCGACAGATTGCGTTCGCGCCCTGCCCGGTTGATCGTGACCTGATCCTGCGTGCGGCCGCCATGCTTGGCTGCCAGCATGATGCCGGCGAGTTCGGGAAACACCTCGTTGAGCGGTTTGCCGACGGCCTGCGCCTCGGTATAGCCGATCAGTTTCTCGGCCGAGCGGTTGAGGATGGCGACATTGTCGAACGTATCGACGCCGATGACGCCGGCGCTGGCGCCGGCCAGCACCGCCTCGGTGAAGATGCGGCGGGTGTCGATGACGTCGCGGGCGCGCACCAGATCGTCGCGCTGCGTGCGAAGCTCCTGGGTCATGCGGTTGAAGGTTTCGCCGAGATGGGCGAGATCGCCCTCCGATTGCCGCACCGGCACGCGGACATAGAGATTGCCTTCGGACACGGCATTGGCCGCACCAATCAGGCGGCGGATCGGCGCCACCAGCTTGTTGGCGAAGTTGAATCCGATCCACACGGCCGATAGCAGCACGATCAGCGCGATCACCGTGTACATCAGGCCGAAGGCGACCTGGATGCCGAAGCGCCGCTGCTCTATGGCGATGTATTCGGAGACGCTCGCCCGCGTTTCGCGCAACTGCGGCACGACCCGCGGGTCGAGCAATCGCGTCACATAGAGAAAGCGATTGTCGTAGTTCTGCAGCTTGATCACCGCCGCGACGTAATTGGTGTCGGGCAGCAGGACGAGCTGCGGCTCCTTGTCGCTGATGGTTGCGAGCGCCTCGCGCGGCGGCAACGCGAAAGTCTGGTTGACGCGCACATCGGCGCGCGCGACCTCCTTGAGGTCGCCGTCGAACAGGATCGCGGCGCCAAGCCCGCGCACCGCGGCCTGGTAGGTCAGGAACTGCTTGAGCTGGTCGGGGCTCTCGCTGACCACCTGACCGGCGCGGGACAGATCGAAAGCCATGACCATGATGTCGGAGCGGACGATCTGGGCGTGGTCGCGCAAATAGGCCTCGGCGACGACGAGTGAGTTTTCGATGGCGGCGCGGGTACGGTTCGAGAACAGCCGGTCGAGGCCGCGATCGAGCGTGACGCTGGCGACGATGGCGACGAGAATCGCCGGCGCGGCGGCGATGATCGAAAACAGACCGACGATGCGGACGTGCAGCCGCGACGCCGCGCGGCCCGAGCGCCGCGCCTGGACCACCTGCCAGACCTCGCGGACGATGACGCCGAGCAGCAGGATGACCGTGGCGACGTTGGCCAGCAGCAGCGACACCACGACGTAATGGGTCGGCGCGATCGGCGTCAGATCGGCCAGGACGACGAAGGTGGCGAAAGCCGACAGCAGCGCCAGAACGACGGCGATGGGGCCGAGGATACGGCTGGAGCCCTCCCGCCGGGACGGCGAAGCCGTAGCTGTCGTGTCAGCCGAAGGTGCCTGGTCGAGGCTCATACAATCGTCAGGCCCTGTGGATCGGCTGAAGGTTCGCAGGCGCTGGGGACGCCCGAAGCCGCGAGAATCTCCACGGCTGTGATGCTTTTATACAACAATGTTGCCGAATTGCGACAAGACTACGGCGGAGTGGCCCACAGGTTCGACGATGCGCAGCTTTCCGGTAGCCATCGCCCGCGAGGCGCCGTTCTCGCCCCCAGACCGACGCCGCCAATTCTTCGTCGCATCCGTATGATTGGCACGTTGGCGTTGTGAGCATTCCTCGTCACGCTGCTAAGGCGAAGGCTCGGCGCAGCGGCGTAAACACGACGTCGCGCATCGCATGCTCCTGACAGACAGGGCCGCGCAACAACCACGTGCGTTGCAGCGAAAGTGAAAGCAGTACAGCGACGATCGTGCGCGCGCAGCGAGCGTGAAGACTTAGCATTTTGCATGCACGCAAGTTCAAGTCTGATGTTAAAGACCGGACCAGGGAGAAAACGAAATGCAAAAAAACTTTCAGAACAAGTCATCGCGTTTGGTTGCGCTCGTGCTTGCCGGCCTCTTCTCGCTCGTCTTGCAATCGCAAATTCGTGCCGAAACTTATCCGACCGGCGCAATCCGGATCATCGTCCCGTACTCTGCCGGCGGTCTAACCGATGCCCTGGGCCGCGTTACCGGTACGCTGGTTTCCGAAGCACTCGGCCAACCGGTCGTCATCGAAAACAAGCCCGGTGCATCATCGATCATCGGCATGGATACTTGCGCACGGTCGAAACCGGACGGCCTGACACTATGCCTCACCGTCGCCGACAGTCTTTCCTACAATCCGCAACTGTTTGCCAAGCTGCCTTATGACCCGGAAAACAGTTTCGTACCGATCATTCGCCTGGCATGGACCAACAATCTGCTGGTCGCCGCGCCCAATACCCCGTTCAAGACTTACAAGGAGATGATCGCCTACGCGAAAGCCAATCCGGGCAAACTTAATTGGGGCACATGGGGACAGGCCACCCTGCCCGATCTCTATCTGCGCTGGATTGCCGCCAATGAGGGCGTCGACATCACGGCCATTCCCTATGGTGGCGCAGCGAAAGCCAACATGGCCGTCTACTCAGGCGAAGTCGATATCACCTATATGGGCTTCGGCGTCGCCGCACCGCAAATCGAGAGCGGCAAAGTCAAACCGCTGGTCACGATCGGACAGCAACGTTCAACCTTCATGCCCGACCTGCCCTCGCTCGGCGAGCTGAGCTCCGATCCGGGTCTGTCTGGATACTTCGGCCTGTTCGCCCCCCACGGGACTCCGAAAGCCATCATCGACCGTCTCAATGCGGAGTTCACCAAGACGATGACGGCGCCGAAAGTGAAGGAGTTCTACAAGGCATCAACCCTGGTGTGGGAGCCGAATACGCCGGAACAGTTCGCCAGCTTCGTTCGCGAAGACCGCCAGGCCGCCGCCAAAGTCTTCAAGCGCATCGGTGTTACGCCGCAGGACGCGCCTAAGTAAGGAATGACGACGATGACCGTTGATATCCACGATCTTTACTCCGGCGTGCTCAGCAATGTGCATCAGGAATTGCCGCTCAAGACGATGGCCAAGAAGTTGATCATCAATGCGGCGCCGACTGGCTCGTTCATGAATAGGCAGCAGAATCCTGGCCAACCCTACACCATGGCCGAGAATGTGCAGGCCGCGATCGACGCCCACAAGGCCGGCGCCGCCGTGTGGCACGTGCACGCCCGCGACAAGGACGGCACACCGAGCAAGGATCCTCATGTCCTCAAGGAAACCATCTCACGCGTTCTCGACAAATGTCCGGACATCGTCACTTCGGTCGTGCCCTATGCGGACTACGATCAGCAGGGCGTCGGTCTGCTCAAGCGCACGGTCGATGTGCTGTGCGCGGCGGGACCGGAGTATTTCCAGAGTGCGGTTCTGCTTATCCAGACCGTCGGCTTCTCGGAGAAGTTCACTTACATCGTCACGGAGAAGACCCTCAGCGAACAGGTGAAGTACCTCGAGGATCATGGCGTGCGGCCCGAGTACCAGGGCCAGAGCTACCAGGGCATCAAGGATGTGCTCGACTGGCTGATCGACAAAGGGATTTCCAAGAATCCGCCCTTGATGAACATCATGATGGGCTTCCATGGCTTCAGCCACGGCTCGCCGCTCGGCCCGGATCCGTGGAATTATATCTACATGATGACGATGCAGCACACCCTTGCCCCGAATGCGGTGAAGGGGGTTTGCGCCGGGGGCCGCAACTGGATGCCTTTCGTGACCTTGGCGATGATGCTCGGCTTCGACATGGTGCGCGTCGGCATGGAGGACACGGTCTATCTCTATCCGCATCGCGACGAAAAAATCGAAACTACCGCGCAGGCGGTGCGCAAGGTCGTCAACGTCGCCAACGAACTCGGCCGCGAGATCGCGACGCCGGCCGAGGCGCGCGAAATCATGGGCATCAACCTGCGCACCAAGAAGGCTGTTGGTGCGGCCTAGGCCCCGGCGGGCTCACTGAGCAGTGGCTGTCGCATGTCAGGCGACAAGGTCGCGCACCAGCGGCGCGACCTTGCGGCCGTACAGATCGATACAGCGCATCATCTTGGCGTGGGACAGCGGCCCGGCCGAATACTTCATGTCGAAGCGCTGGGCGCCGAGCGCCTTGATGGTAGCGGCGATCTTCTTCGCCACCGTCTCGGGCGAACCGACATAGAGCGAGCCGCCCTCGATCTCGCGTTCGAACTCGCCTTTGCCGAAGGGCGGCCAGCCGCGCTCGGCGCCGATCTTGTCGCGCATGCGTTTGTAGTCGGCGAACAGCTCTTCCCTCGCCTCCGCGTCGGTTTCGGCAACATAGCCGTGCGAATGCACGCCGACCGGCAGCGTCGGCTTGCCTGCCTCGGCCAGCGAGCGGCGATAGAGATCGGCGTAAGGCGCAAAGCGCTTCGGGTCGCCACCGATAATGGCCAGCATCATCGGGAAGCCGTAGTGCACGGCGCGCATCACCGATTCCGGTGTGCCGCCGACGCCGATCCAGGTGGTGAGTGGCTGGTCGAGTTTGGGATAGACGCTCTGGTTCTTCAGCGGCGGCCGCGTCGTGCCTTGCCAGGTGACTGGCTCCTGCTTGAGCACCGCAGCGTAGAGATCGAGCTTCTCGTTGAAAAGCTCCTCGTACTTGTTGAGGTCGAAGCCGAACAGCGGGAAGGACTCGATGAACGAGCCGCGGCCGAGCATGACTTCGGCGCGGCCGTTCGAGGTGGCATTAAGCGTGGCGAAGCGTTGATAGACGCGGATCGCATCGTCCGACGATAGCACCGTGACGGCCGAACCGAGGCGAATGCGCTTCGTGCGACCCGCGATCGTAGCCAGCACCATTTCCGGAGATGACACGGCGAAGTCGGCGCGATGATGCTCGCCGACGCCGATGAAATCGACGCCCGCCTCATCGGCCAGAACCGCCTCTTCGACGAGATCGCGGATGACCTGCGCGCCGGATTGCGGCCTTCCGTCCGGCCCGTCGGTGATGTCGCCGAAGGTGTCGAGTCCGAGTTCGATGATGGCAGCCTCCTGTGGCGATACGCACGCGCGAGTGGCCGCGCTGGCTCCTCGTCCGGATCATGTTCTAGCGGCTTCGCCCGGTAATAGAAGCGCTGGATCCGGTATCGGGGTCATGCGGTCAGGTTGCATCGCCGCATCCTCAATTTAAAATTGTATTTCTTCTTGTAGCGTCCTATAGTTGCGTCTCCGCAGCGTGCAACCTGCGGCGGGCGCGTCAGGGAGCGGGCCAGCCATGACCGGCGACGATGCAAAGAATGCCGATGTCGGCTTCGTCTATGTCTGCATCGCTGTCGATGTGGCCGAGGTCACCGGTCTCGCCGCCAAGGGCGACGACCCGGCTGCGGTGCATTCCGTCGCCGCCAGCAGCCCCGCCGTTATCGCTACGTCGACGGCTCAACCCTCGCACAAAGGCATTGCCGTCAACGTTCCGCGGAAGCTTTTGATCTCGGCACGGACCGGCGACGTGTTGCGCATCTACGCCATCTCCGGCTCGTACAATTTCGAAAGCGCCGCGCTGCTTTCCGATATGCAGCCGAAAAGCGCCTCCAACGCCCCCGACATCGTCAGCGCATTCAGTCTCGTCGTCGTCGAACAGACGCCGGTCACGCCAACCAGCGAACCGCTCGCGGTGAAGGACGACGGCGACAAACAGCAGTTCTGGTTCTGGCAGGCCACCATTCTCGGCGGCGGAAGCCAGCAATGTCACGCGGTGCTTGCGCTCTACGACCGCGATGACCAAGGCCGGCCCAGCTTTACCGGCCTCTACGGGTGGGATCTGGCTCTCACCGTCAAGCTCAAGAAATCGGCCGACTAACAAACCGAAGGAGGAGTGTCATGAGCAAGACCATCAATATCCTGATTACGATCGACACCGACCGCGTCAAGACGATCGGCGGCAGTAGCGATCCCAACAAGCCGACCGGCATCGCCCACGACATGGGCTACATGGTAGCCACCGGCACGACGGTGAACGGCAAGACGCAAGGCACCGGCGACCTCGATTTCAATGCGCTGGTCGGCGACACCGTGCGCGCTTTTGCAACGTCGGGCTCGGAGAACTTCGAGGATGCCGTGCTGCTCTACGGCATGCCGAAGTTTTCGGGCGACCAGGTCTTCAGCGCCTTCAACTATCAGAACTACACCAAGTCCACCGTGATACCGCAATCGACGACGCAGGTGTTGCCGGCGCGCATCGTCGATGAGGTGTTCTGGTTCTACCGCGCCGACGTCATCGCGAAGGGGGTCGAGGGCTACATGGTGCAGTTCGCGCTTTATACGCGCGACCAGACCACCGGCCAGCCGGTGCTCAAAGGCTATTACGCCTGGGATCCGACCATCCGCGTTCAGGGTTGATCGCGGCCAGGCCGCAAACGAGAACGCCTCCGCCGGGCGACCGGCGGAGGCGTTGTGCATGAGCTGTGAGCGAGCCGCGTTATCTAGTTGCCGCCGCGATAGACCTGGATGTCGAGGTCGCGAATCTTCTTGCGCAGCGTATTGCGATTGACGCCGAGCAGGTCGGCGGCGCGGATCTGGTTGCCGCGCGTTGCCGCCAGCGCGGCGGTGAGCAACGGATATTCGATCTCGCGCAGGATGCGATGATAGAGCCCGGCCGGCGGCAGGCCGTCGTCGAAGCCGGAGAAGTAGCTCGACAGATGCCGCTCCACAGCGCCGCTCAGCGACTCCTCGCCGCGCGGCTCGTCGCCGGCGGCCGGCAATGCCGGCTGTGCCAGCTCGCTTTCGATCACGGCCGCAGTGATGGTTTCCTGCGGATAGAGCGCGGCAAGACGGCGGGCGAGATTTTCCAGTTCGCGCACATTACCCGGCCAGCGGTGGCGCTTGAGGCGGTCGAGCGCGGCCTGATCTATCTGCTTGGGCGGCAGGCCCTCGCGCTGCGCCTGGGCGAAGAAGTGCCGGATGAGATCCGGGATATCCTCCGTGCGCTCGCGCAGCGGCGGCAAGCGCAGCGGCACGACATTGAGGCGGAAGAACAAGTCCTCTCGGAACAGGCCCTGCTGGATGAGCTGGCGCAGATCCTTGTTGGTGGCGGCGACGATGCGCACGTCGCTCTTGATCGGCGTGCGGCCGCCGACCGTGGTGTATTCGCCCTGCTGCAAGACGCGCAGCAAGCGCGTCTGCGCTTCCATCGGCATGTCGCCGATTTCGTCGAGAAACAGCGTGCCCCCTTCAGCCTGCTCGAAGCGGCCGGCCGAGCGGGTGTTGGCGCCGGTGAAGGCGCCCTTCTCATGGCCGAATAATTCCGATTCGATGAGATCGCGCGGGATCGCGGCCATATTGATTGCGACGAAGGTGCCGCTTCGCCGCTTGCCGTAATCGTGCAACGCCTTGGCGACCAGTTCCTTGCCGGTGCCGCTCTCGCCAGTGATCATCACCGTGAGGTCGGTCTGCATCAGCCGCGCCAGCACGCGGTAGATTTCCTGCATCGCCGGCGAGCGGCCGACCAGCGGGATGGCGTCGAACTCTTCCGGCTTGGCCGGCTGGACGCGAGGCTCCTTCGGCTCGGACAAAGCGCGGCCGACAATGCCGATGAGCTCCTTCAGGTCGAAGGGCTTCGGCAGATACTCGTAGGCGCCACGCTCGGAGGCGCGGATCGCCGTCATGAAGGTGTTCTGCGCGCTCATGACGATGATCGGCAGATCGGGCCGCGCCTTGCGAATGCGCGGGATCAGATCGAACGCGTTCTCATCCGGCATCACCACATCGGTGATGACCAGATCGCCGTCGCCCTGGTTGACCCAGCGCCATAGCGTGGCCGCGTTGCCGGTCGAGCGCACCTCGTATCCGGCGCGCGACAGGGCCTGATTGAGGACGGTGCGAATGGCCGCATCGTCATCGGCGACAAGGATGCTCCCCGTCGGCATGCATCTACCTCATGAAGTCTGGGAGGAAGGCGCGTCGTCGCTTGCGCCGCCCTCGCCGCTGTAAATGGGCATCAGCACGCGGAAGGTCGTCTTCCGCGGCTGGGATTCACACTCGATGATGCCGCCGTGATCGCCCACGATCTTGGCCACCAGCGCCAGGCCGAGACCACTGCCCGAGGGCTTGGTGGTGACAAACGGATCGAACAGATGCGGCATCAGGTCGTCGGATACGCCGGGTCCGTTGTCGCGCACACAGAACTCGAGCGGCAGGGACACACGCGCATTGGTGCCCGGCACGGCGAGGCGCACGCCGGGACGGAAGGCGGTGGTGAGATGGATCTCACCGTCGCTCGCATCCTCGCCGATCGCCTCGGCGGCGTTCTTGACGAGGTTGAGAAAGACCTGGACGAGCTGGTCGCGGTTGGCGAGCACCGGCGGCAGCGATGGGTCGTAGTCCTCGATGAAGCGGATGTTCCGGGCAAAGCCGGATTGCGCCAGCCGTTTCACATGATCGAGCACAACATGGATATTCACCGGCTCGCGCTCGACCGGGCGCTCATCGCCGAAAATCTCCATGCGATCGACCAGCTTCACGATGCGGTCGGTCTCGTCGCAGATCAGCGTGGTGAGCTGACGATCCTCGTCGCCGGCGGATTGCTCGAGCAGCTGCGCTGCGCCGCGAATGCCGGACAACGGATTCTTGATTTCGTGCGCCAGCATGGCGGCGAGCGCAATGACGGAGCGCGCCGCACCGCGATGGGTGAGCTGACGGTCCATCTTGTCGGCGATGGTGCGCTCCTGCAGCATGACGATGACATGCTCGGGATATTCAGTGAGCGGCGCGACATGCAGATCGACCAGCCGCTCGCCCGGATTGCGCGGTGTGGCGAGATCGACTTTGTACTCGTTCACGGCGACGCCGCTGCGGCGCACCTGCTCGACCAAGGTCAGCAAGGGCGAGCCGAACGGCACCAGATCGCGCAACATGTTCCGCCGCAGCATCGGGATCGAGGCTTCGAAGAACTGCTCAGCGGCGACATTGGCGTCAGCGATGCGGCCATCCGGCGCGACCATGATGACCGGATGCGGCAGCGCATTGAGCATGGCGTCCGCCGTCACGGTCGTCATTTCGCCGGAAGGCGATTTTGCCTGGGCGCGGCTCATGCGGCAGCCCTCCATGCGAAGTCATCGTAAGCGTCGGCAAGCCGGCGCCGCGCTTCGTCGGGCTGCTCGGTGGTGAGCACGCGGGTGCGATGGGTCTTGAGCAGTTCGTCCGGCACACCGGCGGATTCGGCGGCGGCATCGAGCGCCCAGCCGAGATGCTTGCGGGCGTGACGACGGCCAATGCTGATGCCGTGATGTTCGATGTGCTCGGCGTAGAGGGCGTCGATAAGTTCGTGCTGCACCTTGAGAGAGGGTGTTTCGCCGCGCTCGCCGGTGGCGAGGAAGCGGGCTACCTGCCCCGGCAGCCACGGTTTGCCCTGCGCGGCGCGGCCGACCATGACCGCGTCGGCGCCGGAAGCTTCGAGCGCGGCCAACGCATCGTTGCCTGTACGGATATCGCCATTGACGACCAGCGGGACGGTGACGGCGTTCTTGACGGCGCGCACGGCGGTCCAGTCGGCTGTGCCGGTGTAGAACTGACAGCGGGTGCGGCCATGCACCGTGATCATCTTGACGCCGGCGTTCTCCGCGCGGCGCGCCAGATCGGGCGCGTTGATGTTGTCGGCGTCCCAGCCGAGCCGCATCTTCAGCGTCACAGGCACTTTCACGGCGTTGACGGTGGCGTCGATCAACGTCAGCGCATGATCGAGATCGCGCATCAAGGCCGAGCCCGAGGCGCCGTTGGTCACCTGCTTGGACGGGCAACCCATGTTGATGTCGATGATCTGCGCGCCATTGGCCTCGGCGATCGCCGCGCCCTCCGCCATCCAGCGTGCCTCACAGCCGGCGAGTTGCACGACATTGATGGCGACGCCCGAGCCGCGGCTGCGCACCTGCGCCTCGCGCTCGCCTTTGGCGAGACCGGCGCAAGCGGTCATCTCCGAGACGACGAGCCCCGCGCCGAGCCGTTCCGCCAGACGCCGGAACGGCGCATCGGTGATGCCGGACATCGGCGCGAGCAGCACGCGGTTCGGCGCGGCGATACCGCCGATGCCGAACGCGGCGTCGCGATTGATGTCGGTCAAGTCCGGTATGGGGCTATTGCCCAGCATTTAGGCTGCACCTTGTGTTGCATAGAGTTTAGCCATTTTGGTCGGGCGCGCAAGTGCTGCACTGCAATATTACCACCACCTGTGCCCTGGAAATGGGCCGGTCGGGCAGCGGCAATCCTGCGTTTGCAGGCCGTGGCGAACGCGGTAAAGCGGTCGGCGGGAAAACGGGCAGGAACTCTCCAACTATGGCGAAAATCGCAGCCGTCATCGTCGCCGGCGGACGCGGCACCCGGGCGGCCGGGGCCACGGTGCCCAAGCAGTACCGACCCGTGGGGGGCGAAGCGGTGCTGCGCCGCTGCCTGGCCACTTTCGTCGGCTGTGGGCAATTCGACGTCATCCAGCCGGTCATCCGCCTGGAGAACGACGCGCTGTACCGCCAGGCGGCCGCAGGATTGCCCGTCAACGAGCCGGTCGCGGGGGGCGAGACGCGTCAAGCTTCCGTCCATGCCGGGCTCGAGGCGCTGGCCGCGGCAGCGCCCGACATCGTGCTGATCCACGATGCCGCCCGGCCCTTTGCCAGCCCTGCCCTGATCGCGCGGGCCATCGAAGCTGCCGCTGAGACCGGCGCCGCCATTCCCGGCCTCGCGGTCACCGACACGATCAAGGGTATCGACAGCCACGGCTTCGTCGGCGAGACGCTGGACCGCAGTAGCCTGCGCGCCGTGCAGACGCCGCAGGCCTTTGCCTTCGCGCCGATCCTGGAAGCGCATCGCCGCGCCGCGCGCGAGGGCCGCACCGACTTCACCGACGATGCCGCCATTGCCGAATGGGTCGGCATGCAGGTGCGCGTATTCGACGGCGACAGCGCCAATATCAAGATCACCCACCCGGAGGATTTCGTGCGCGCCGAAGCGATGCAGCTTTCCCAATTGAGCGATGTGCGCACCGGCACCGGCATCGACGTCCATGCCTTCGGTCCCGGCGATCACGTGATGATCGGCGGCGTGCGCATCGCGCACAGCCAGGCGCTCACCGGCCATTCCGACGCCGATGTCGGGCTGCACGCCTTGACCGACGCCATTCTCGGCGCGCTGGCCGATGGCGATATCGGCTCGCACTTTCCGCCAAGCGATCCGCAATGGAAAGGCGCCGCCTCCGACCGCTTTCTCAAATTCGCCTGCGAGCGCGTCGCAGCGCGGGGCGGCCGCATCGCCCATCTCGACCTTACCATCGTCTGCGAGGCGCCGAAGATCGGCCCGCATCGCGATGCCATTCGTGAAACCGTAGCCCGCATTGCGGGATTAGACACGGGCCGCGTCGCGGTCAAAGCCACGACCAGCGAGCAACTCGGCTTCACCGGACGCCGCGAAGGCATTGCCGCCTATGCGACGGCGACGGTGCGGCTGCCATGGTCGGAACAGGTGAGGACAAGCGATGCTCGATGAAGATATCGTTCAGGCGGCGCGCGACCTGCTCGACATCTGCAAGCGCAAGAACCTGCTGGTTGCCACCGCGGAGTCCTGTACGGCGGGGCTCGTGGCCGGCACGCTGACCGAAGTGCCGGGCACCTCCAGCATTCTCGATCGCGGGTTCATCACCTATTCCAACGAAGCCAAGAACGAAATGCTCGGCGTCTCACGCGACCTGCTGGCCCAACACGGCGCGGTGAGCCGCGAAGTCGCCGAGGCGATGGCATCCGGTGTGCTCGGCCATTCGCGCGTGCATCTGGCGGTATCGGTGACCGGTATTGCGGGGCCGGATGGCGGCACAGCGACCAAGCCGGTCGGCTTGGTGCATTTCGCTGTCGCCTCGCGCGCCGGCAAGCTGACGCACGCCGAAAAGAGGTACGGGAATATTGGCCGCGCCGAAGTGCGGAAACATTCGGTGCTTCAAGCGTTCAGGATGCTGCATACTATGGCCGAGGGCGAAGCGTCCTACCCGCCGCATCAAGCGATATGAACACAGCCACCACCCTGCCCAAGCGCCCCTGGTATCACGCACTGGTGCCGATCGCCGCGATCGTCGCGGCTTCGGTGCTGGGCCAGCTCGCGACTTTTCCGCATCTGGCGCCCTGGTACGAAAGCCTCGCCAAGCCGTCGTTTAACCCGCCGAACTGGGTGTTCGGGCCGGTCTGGACCACGCTTTACGTGCTGATGGCATTCGCCACCATTCGCGTGATGTGGCAACCGGACACGGCGGCGCACAAGCGGGCGCTGACGCTGTTCGCGCTGCAGCTTCTGTTCAATGTGGCGTGGTCGTGGATGTTCTTCGCAGCCGAGAACCCGCTGCTCGGTCTCGTCAACATCGTGCCGCAGCTCGCGCTCGTGATTGCCACGGTGGTCGTTTATTATCGCGTCGATCGCGTGGCCGGCATCGCCATCGCGCCGCTGGCTTTCTGGGTCGGCTACGCGACCCTGCTCAACGCCTCGGTGTGGTGGCTGAACCGCTAGACGGTCTTGCGGCCGTAGACCTTGTCGGCGCGTTCCTCGAAGGCCGCGGCCATCTTGCGGAATACGGTGTCGAACACCGCACCCATCAGCATGCCGAAGGTCCGGCTGCGGAACTCGTAGTCGATGTAGAACTCGACCTCGCAGCTGTCGTCGCCGGTCGGTTTGAACGTCCAGCGGTTCTGCAGCCGGCTGAATGGGCCGTCGAGATATTCGACCAGGATTTTCATGTTAGGTTTGTCGAGCGTGACGCGGCTGGTGAATGTCTGCTGGATCAGTTTGTAGGCGACCGTCATCGACGCGGTCAGCACCTCGACGCCCTCGCCCTTCTCGGTGCGGCTGCGCACGCGCAGACTCTGGCACAGCGGCACGAACTGCGGGTATTTCTCGACGTCAGCGACGAGGTCGAACATGTTGCCGGCCGCATGGCGCACGCGGCGCTTGTTCGTGAACTGGGGCATGTTTAACGAGCGAGCATCGCTTCGCGCGCCGCCTTCAGCTTTGCGAAGTCGTCGCCGGCATGGTGCGACGAGCGCGTCAGCGGCGAAGCCGACACCATCAGGAAGCCCTTGGCGTAAGCGACCGTCTCGAGCGACTTGAACTCGTCCGGCGGCACGAAGCGCTTCACCTCGTGATGCTTCTTGGTCGGCTGCAGATATTGGCCGATGGTGAGGAAATCGACGCCGGCCGAACGCAGGTCGTCCATGACCTGCAGGATCTCGTTACGCTCTTCGCCGAGACCGACCATGATGCCGGACTTGGTGAACATTGACGGATCGAGTTCCTTCACGCGCTGCAACAGGCGCAGCGAATGGAAGTAGCGCGCGCCGGGCCGCACCGTGAGATAGAGTGACGGTACAGTCTCGAGATTGTGGTTGAACACGTCCGGCTTGGCCGCGACCACGACCTCCACCGCGCCATCCTTGCGCAGGAAGTCGGGCGTGAGGATTTCGATGGTGGTGCCGGGCGCGTGGGTGCGGATCGCCGAGATCGTCTGCGCGAAATGCTGCGCGCCGCCGTCGGCGAGATCGTCGCGGTCCACCGAGGTGACGACGATATGGTTGAGGCCGAGCTTGGCGGTCGCCTGCCCGACATGCTCCGGCTCGCTGGCGTCCAATAAGCCGGGCAAGCCGGTCTTGACGTTACAGAAGGCACAGGCGCGGGTGCACGTGTCGCCCATGATCATGAACGTGGCGTGCTTCTTCTCCCAGCACTCGCCGATGTTCGGGCAACCGGCCTCTTCGCAGACCGTGACGAGTTTGTTCTCGCGCATCAGCGCGTGGGTCTCGGCATAGCCCCGTGAGATCGGCGCCTTGACGCGGATCCAGTCCGGCTTCGGCGGCTGGACGCAATCCGGCCGATGCGCCTTTTCCGGGTGCCGGGGACGCGGATTGTTCACGAGGTCGAGGACGACGGCCATAGGTGATACTTACGGCTGCGAGGCCCGGGCTGCAAGGTGATGGCTGTCATTCCGGGGCGCGGCCGTTAGGCCGCGAGCCCGGAATGACAATGAAGTCACGCTCCCCGGATCGCGCGCCAGATGAACAGGAAAATCACCGCCCCGATGGTGGCGCTGATGATGTTGCCGATGAAATCCGGGGCGATGAAAATACCGAGCCGCGGCAGGACGGCGCCGGCGACGATGGCGCCGACCAGCCCCACCGCCAGATTGCCCAGCAGGCCGCCACGGCCGCCGAGAATGACATTCGCCAGCCAGCCGGCGACCAGGCCGACCACGATCCACGCGATGATACCCATTGCACCCTCCCCCGTTGCGATATGCGGCTACGCCGTCTTCGCCGGCATCTGCTGGCCGGGCGTCGACAGCGAAATCTTGACCTCGTCGTCGTTCATGTCGGCGCCGACATCGGCGAACAGCGGCGTCGACAGATAACGCTCGCCGGTATCCGGCAGCATCGCGAGAATGGTCGAACCGGGCGCGGCCTTCTCGGCCACCTTGAGCGCGCCGGCAAGCGTCGCACCGGCGGTGATGCCGACAAAGATGCCCTCCTTCTGCGCCAGATCCCTGGCGCATTTGAGGGCGTCCGGGCCGGCGATGGTGATGACTTCGGACGCGGCGCCGCGATCGACGGCCTCGGCGGTAATCTTTGGCACGAAGTCCGGCGACCAGCCCTGCATCGGATGCGGCTTGAAGGCCGGGTTCGGCTTGGCGGGCGTGCCGTCGGCGTTGCGCTCCTGCGGCGAGTGCGACGACACCATCGGCGCGTCGGCCGGCTCGCACAGCACGATTTTTGTGTTCGGCATCTCCTTGCGCAGCACGCGCGATACGCCGTTGAAGGTACCGCCGGTGCCGAAGCCGGTGACCCAGTAATCGAGGCCGGTGTCCTTGAAGTCGGCGACGATCTCGGGCCCCGTGGTGCGCTCGTGCATGTCGGGATTGGCCTCGTTCTCGAACTGCCGCGTCAAGAACCAGCCGTGGGTCTTCGCCAGTTCCTGCGCCTTCTCGACCATGCCGAAGCCGCGGCCGGCAGCGGGCGTCAGCACCACCTTGGCGCCGAGGAAGCGCATGAGCTTGCGCCGCTCGACCGAGAAGGTTTCGGCCATGGTGACGACCAGCGGATAGCCCTTGGCGGCGCAGACCATGGCAAGGCCGATGCCGGTGTTGCCGGAGGTCGCCTCAACCACCGTCATGCCGGGCTTGAGCTCGCCGGATTTCTCGGCGGCCTCGATGACGCCGAGCGCGAGACGGTCCTTGACCGAGCCGAGCGGATTGAAGGCTTCGATCTTGACGTAAAGATTGATGCCTTTCGGCGCCAGCTTGTTGATCCTGACGCACGGCGTGCGGCCGACGGTGTCGAGGATCGAATTGTATTTGGCCATATGAACGCTCTTCCCTCTTGTTGTCATGGCCGGGCTTGACCCGGCCATCCCGCTTAGGGAGGCACCGTGCCCGCCTAAGCGGGGTCACCGGGTCAAGCCCGGTGACGACAGGATCACATATTCAACACGCGCCCGTAAGCATCGAGCACCGCTTCCTTCATCGTCTCCGAAATCGTCGGATGCGGGAAGATGGTGTGCATCAATTCTTCTTCAGTGGTTTCGAGATTCATCGCCACCACGAAGCCCTGGATCAGCTCGGTCACTTCCGAGCCGACCATATGCGCGCCCAGGAGCTGCCCGGTCTTCTTCTCGAAGATGACCTTCACGAGGCCCTGGTCCTCGCCCTGCGCGATGGCCTTACCGTTGCCCATGAAGGGAAAGCGTCCGACGCGGATATCCAGCCCCTTTGCCTTGGCCGCGGCTTCGGTCAGGCCGACCGAGGCGATCTGCGGATGGCAGTAAGTGCAGCCCGGAATCTTCTGTCTGTCCATGGGGTGCGGATGCAGACCCTTGATAGCCTCTACGCAGACGATACCTTCGTGCTCGGCCTTGTGCGCCAGCATCGGCGGGCCGGCGACGTCGCCGATGGCATAGATGCCCGGCACATTGGTCTTGCCGTAATCGTCGATCTTGATGACGCCGCGCTCTATCTTCACGCCGGCCTTCTCGAGGCCAAGGTTCTCGACATTGCCGACGACGCCAACAGCAGCGATGACGCGATCGACCGTGATCTGCTCGGACTTGCCGTTCACCTCGATGGTGGCGGTGACGCTGTCGGCCTTCTTGTCGAGCTTGGTCACCTTGGCGCCGGCGATGATCTTCATGCCCTGCTTCTCGAACTGCTTGCGGGCGATGCCGGCGATCTCGGCATCTTCCACCGGCAGGATCTGCGGCAGCACTTCGACCACGGTCACCTCGGCGCCCATGGTGCGATAGAACGAGGCGAATTCGATGCCGATGGCGCCGGAGCCGACCACCAGCAGCGACTTCGGAAACTTGGTGGCGGCGAGCGCGTCGAAATAGGTCCACACCAGTTTACCGTCGGGCTCGAGGCCGGGCAGCGTGCGCGGCCGCGCGCCGGTGGCGACGATGATGTGCCTGGCCTGATAGGCGCCCGCGCCGAGCGCATCTTTCGGCATGTTGACGAGCGGCGAGTCGTAGTTCTTCACCGTGATCTTGCCGGGCGCGTCGATGACGGCTTCACCCTTGATGACGGTGATCTTGTTCTTCTTGAACAGGAAACCGACGCCAGTGTTGAGCCGGTTCACGACGCCTCGCGAGCGCGCGATCACCGCGGCGGGGTCGGCCTTCACGTTCTCCGCCGCCAGACCGTAGTCCTTGGCGTGCGTCATGTAGTGATAGATTTCGGCCGAGCGCAGCAACGCCTTGGTCGGAATGCAGCCCCAGTTGTTGCAGATGCCGCCGAGAAACTGGCGTTCGACAACGGCGACCTTGTAGCCGAGCTGCGCGGCGCGAATGGCGGTGACATAGCCGCCCGGCCCCGCGCCGATGATGATGATGTCGAAAGATGTGTCGGCCATAACGCCTCGCTCGAATTGCGCTGGCCTCTCGATCTGTCATGGCCGGGCTTGTCCCGGCCATCCACGACTTTTCGTCCAGCAAGCAAGGCGTGGATGCCCGGCACAAGGCCGGGCATGACGGAGAATATTAAACCACCATCATCACCGGATTTTCGATCAGCTTCTTGAAGGCGGTGATGAGTTCGGCGCCCAGCGCGCCGTCCATGGCGCGGTGATCGCACGACAAGGTCACGCTCATCATGGTGGCAGCAACGATCTGGCCGTTGCGCACGACCGCCCGCTCCTCGCCGGTGCCGACCGCGAGGATCGACGACTGCGGCGGGTTGATGATGGCGGTGAAGTCCTTGATGCCGAACATGCCGAGATTGGACACCGAGGACGAACCGCCCTGGTATTCGTTCGGCTTGAGCTTCTTGGCCTTGGCGCGCGCGGCGAGATCCTTCATCTCGTTGGAGATGGCGGACAAGGTCTTGATTTCGGCCTGGCGGACAATCGGCGTAATCAGGCCGAAGGGCAGCGCCACGGCGACGCCGATGTCGGAATGCTTGTGACGCAGCATCGCCGCTTCGGTCCACGACACATTGGCTTCCGGGATCTTCTGCAGCGCGATCGCCATCGCCTTGATGACGAAGTCGTTCACCGACAGCTTGTAGAGCGGCTTGCCGTCCTTGTCCTTGCCGGCCGCGGCATTGATGTCCTCGCGCGCCGCCATCAGCTTGCCGAGGTCGCAATCCACCGTGAGGTAGAAGGTCGGCATCGAGTTGGTGGCGATGGTGAGGCGCTGCGCGATGGTGCGGCGCATGCCGTCGTGCGGAATGCTCTCGTAGGAGCCTTCTTCGTAGAGACCGAGGATTTGCTGATCGCTCATCGCAGGAGCGGCGGCAGGCGCACCAGCAGCGACCGGAGCGCCGGCGGCCGCAGCCTTGAGGCCCTTGCCGGATTTCGCCGCTTCGACGTCGCTGGCAATGACGCGGCCATGCGGACCCGAGCCCGAGATGCGCGCAATGTCGATTCCGGCGTCCTTGGCGAGACGGCGGGCGAGTGGCGAGGAGAAGATACGGGTGCCCGAGGCCGCGGGGGCCGTAGCAGCAGTCGGTTGCGCAACGGAAGCCGTCGGCTTTGCCGCAGGCGCGGCTTCGGCCTTCTTGGGCTCTTCCTTTTTCGGCTCTTCTTTCTTTGCGTCGGCTTTCGACACTTCCGCCTTCGGCGCGCTGGCGGCGCTCGAGGCGGCGGCCTTCACGTCCTCGCCTTCGGCGGCGAGCACGGCGATCGGCGCATTGACGGCGACGTCCTGCGTGCCTTCGGGCACGATGATCTTGGCGATCGTGCCTTCATCGACCGCCTCGTATTCCATCGTCGCCTTGTCGGTCTCGATCTCGGCGATGATGTCGCCGGCCTTGACCTTGTCGCCTTCCTTCTTGAGCCACTTGGCGAGGTTGCCCTTCTCCATCGTGGGCGACAGCGCGGGCATGAGGATGTTGGTCGCCATGGGAAAGCCTACCGGGACTTATTTGTAGCTGACGGATTTGGCGGCCTCGACCACTTCCGCCGCCGACGGCAGCGCAAGCTTTTCGAGGTTGGCGGCGTAAGGCATCGGCACTTCCTTGCCCGACACGCGCGCAACCGGCGCATCGAGATAATCGAAGGCCTGCTCCATGACGCGCGCGGCGATCTCGGCGCCGACGCCGGACTGCGCCCAGCCCTCTTCCACCGTGACGACACGGCCGGTCTTCTTGACCGACTCGATGATGGTCTCGGTGTCCATCGGCTTGAGCGTGCGCAGGTCGATGACTTCGGCTTCGATGCCGTCCTTCGCCAAGGTCTCGGCGGCTTCGAGCGCGTAGCGCATGCCCATCGACCAGGACACGATGGTCACGTCCTTGCCGGCGCGCGCGATACGCGCCTTGCCGATCGGCAGCACAAAGTCATCGAGCTTGGGCACCGGGCCGGACTGGCCGTAGAGAATCTCGTTCTCGAGGAAGACGACCGGGTTCGGATCGCGGATCGCCGCCTTCAGCAGGCCTTTGGCGTCGGCCGGGTTCGACGGCGACACAACGCGCAGGCCCGGAATGTGCGAGTACCAGGCCGAATAATCCTGGCTGTGCTGGGCGGCGACGCGCGCCGCGGCGCCGTTCGGCCCGCGGAACACGATCTGCGCGCCCATCTGGCCGCCCGACATGTAGAGCGTCTTGGCGGCGGAGTTGATGATCTGGTCGATCGCCTGCATGGCGAAGTTCCAGGTCATGAATTCGACGATCGGCTTGAGGCCGGCGAGCGCCGCGCCGACGCCGAGACCGGCAAAGCCGTGCTCCGTGATCGGCGTGTCGATGACGCGCTTGTCGCCGAACTCCTGCAGCAACCCTTGGGTCACCTTGTAGGCGCCCTGATATTCCGCGACTTCTTCGCCCATGACGAAGACGTCCTTGTCAGCGCGCATTTCCTCGGCCATGGCGTCGCGCAGGGCTTCGCGCATGGTCATCTGCACCATCTCGGTGCCTTCGGGGATGGAAGGATCGTTGGCGGCCTGCACCGGCGGCGGCGCGACGGCGGTTTCGGCCTTCTGCGGCGCCTTGGTTTCGGCGATCGCCTTTTCAGCGGACGGCGCGTCTTCCTTCACCTTTTCGGTGACGGGCTTATCGGCTTTGGGAGCACTGGCTTTGATGTCGCCGGCTTTCTCGCCGTCGCCGAGGATCACGGCGATCGGGGTGTTCACGGCAACGTCCTGCGTGCCCTCCGGCACCAGAATTTTACCGAGCGTGCCTTCGTCGGCGGCTTCCACTTCCATGGTCGCCTTGTCGGTTTCGATCTCGGCGATGATGTCGCCGGATTTCACCGTGTCGCCCTCCTTCTTCAGCCACTTGGCAAGGTTGCCCTTTTCCATCGTGGGCGAAAGCGCAGGCATGAGAATGTCGGTCGGCATGGGCGCAACTGTTTCCTGATCACACGCTCAGCGCGGCTTAACGGTAAATATCGGTATAGAGCTCGGAAACATCCGGCTCGGGATCGTGCGTGGCGAACTCGGCCGAGTCGTTGACGTAGTCGCGCACTTCGGCGTCGATCTTCTTCAACTCGTCTTCGGTCGCGAATTTCTTCTCGATGATGCGGGCGCGCACCATGTCGATCGGATCGTGCGTGGTGCGCACCTTGTCGACTTCCTCGCGCGTGCGGTACTTCGCCGGGTCGGACATCGAGTGACCGCGATAGCGGTAGGTCAGCATTTCGAGAATGAACGGGCCCTTGCCGGCGCGGCACCAGGCGACCGCCTTGTCGCCGGCGGCCTTCACGGCGCGCACATCCATGCCGTCGACCTGCTCGCCCGGAATGTTGAACGAGACGCCGCGCCTGGAGAAATCGGTCTGCGCCGAAGCGCGGTTGACCGAGGTGCCCATGGCGTAGCGGTTGTTCTCGATGACGTAGACGACCGGCAGCTTCCAGAGCTCGGCCATGTTGAAGCTCTCGTACACCTGGCCCTGGTTGGCGGCGCCGTCGCCGAAATAGGTGATCGAGACGTTGTCATTGCCGCGATAGCGGTTGGCGAAAGCCAGACCGGTGCCGAGCGGCACCTGGGCGCCGACGATGCCGTGGCCGCCGAAGAAGCCCTTCTCCTTCGAGAACATGTGCATCGAGCCGCCCTTGCCCTTGGAGTAGCCATGAGCGCGGCCGGTCAGTTCGGCCATGACGCCCTTGGCTTCCATGCCTGTGGCGATCATGTGGCCGTGGTCGCGATAGCCGGTGATGACCTGATCGCCGTCCTTCAGCGCCATCTGCATGCCGACGACGACGGCTTCCTGGCCTATGTAGAGATGGCAGAAGCCGCCGATCAGACCCATGCCGTAAAGCTGGCCTGCCTTCTCCTCGAAGCGGCGGATGGTCAGCATCGTCTTGTAGGCTGAGAGATCCTGAGCCTTGGAAAACTCGACGATGGGCGTTACCTCGCCCGGCGAGTCGGATTTCGCACCGTCGGATTTGGTGCTGGCAGCCTTGCTGCTGGAGGATGCTGCGGAAACAGCCGGCATGGACACTCCCTAGACGACTGGCCGTTGTGGCCTTGGCAAAGCCGGTCGTAACATTTTGCCGGCGCACGATCTTTTCAAAAAAAGGCAACGCCGCGCCGGATTCGTGCGCGGCTCCGAAAACACCCCGGTCGTCCGTGGTGGCGCCCCGCCTTCATGTCAATTCAGATAGCCCAATTTACGAAGGCGCGGAAGCGTCCGAACCGCGCCGCTGCATTGCAGCGAAACGGCCTTGAACAAGATTTCGCGGATCGGAAAAAGCGCTCAGCGCGGCGTGAGCAAAAGTGTCACATCGCGGGGGTCGGCAAAGCCGATCAGCGCCCGGGCGCGCTCGTCAAGCATATCGGGGTCGATCTTGTCGGCGCGCAACAGCGCCACCCGGCGCTCCCATAGCGCCTTCTCGCTCCTGACCTGGGCAAGTTCCGTTTGCATCAGCGCGAGCTGATGCTCGATTTCCTGTTGCGCGCGCAGGCCGCGGTTGCCGGTGAAGGCGTTGACCGCGAAATAGCCGATGAAGGCAGCGGCGAACAGGTAGAGACCAATGACGGTCAGGATGGCGTGGCGGCGGCGGTGCGAAACCATGGCGGGCAAAGTGCCGCAACGGCGTTAAGGCGGGCTTAAAGCCCGCCTTGCGGCTTCGCCATCCGAAGGCCCGCCCGCCCTAGCGCGCGGCCTTGAGCGCCGCGATACCGGCATACCGGGCCTGAGGCCCAAGCTGCTCTTCAATGCGCAGGAGCTGGTTGTACTTGGCCGTCCTGTCCGACCTGGCCAGCGAGCCGGTCTTGATCTGCCCGCAATTGGTCGCGACCGCCAGGTCGGCGATGGTCGAATCCTCGGTCTCGCCGGAACGGTGCGACATCACGGCGGTATAGCCGGCCTTGTGGGCCATCTCGACGGCGGCCAGCGTTTCGGTGAGCGTGCCGATCTGGTTGACCTTGACCAGGATGGAGTTGCCGAGGCCATCTTTGATGCCCTGCGACAGACGTTTGACGTTAGTGACAAAAAGGTCGTCGCCGACGAGTTGGCACTTGGACCCGATCAGATCGGTGACCTGCTTCCAGCCGTCGAAATCGTCTTCCGACATGCCGTCCTCGATCGACACGATCGGATAGTCGCCGACCAGCTTGGCGAGATACTTGGCCTGCTCGGCGATCGAGCGGGTCTTGCCCTCGCCTTCATAGGCATAGGCGCCGTTCTTGAAGAACTCGGTCGAGGCGCAGTCGAGCGCGATGGCGATGTCGGAGCCCGGCTTGTAGCCGGCCTTCTCGATGGCCTTCATGACGTAGTCCAGCGCCTGCTCGGCCGACTTCAGGTTCGGCGCAAAGCCGCCCTCGTCGCCGACATTGGTGTTGTGGCCTTCGTCGTGCAGTGCCTTCTTTAGCGTCTGGAACACCTCGACGCCCATGCGCAAACCTTCGGCGAAGTCCGGCGCGCCGATCGGCATGATCATGAATTCCTGGAAGTCGATCGGATTGTCGGCGTGGGCGCCGCCATTGACGATATTCATCATCGGCACCGGCAGCAGGCGGGCCGCGGTGCCGCCGACATAGCGGTAGAGCGGCAGATCGCAGGCCAGCGCCGCCGCCTTGGCGGTCGCCAGCGAGACGCCGAGCAGCGCATTTGCGCCGAGACGGCTCTTGTTGGCAGTGCCGTCGAGCGAGATCAGGGTCTCGTCGATGCCGGCCTGGTCCTCGGCGTCCATGCCGCCGATGGCGTCGAAAATCTCGCCGTTCACCGCAGCGATGGCCTTGGTGACGCCTTTGCCGAGATAGCGGCTCTTGTCGCCGTCGCGCAGTTCGACCGCCTCATGGGCGCCGGTCGAGGCGCCGGACGGGACCGCGGCGCGGCCGAGCGAGCCGTCCTCCAGCATCACGTCGACTTCCACGGTCGGGTTGCCGCGGCTGTCGAGAATCTGGCGGCCGACGATGTCGATAATGGCGGTCATGGAGAGCTTCCGGTGCGCTGGAGGAGGAATTTGGCGGGCTTCTACAGGATTGGTCCCGGCTCGGCAAAGGGGCCTGGCGGGCCCCCGTCCCCTTGACCACCCAATCGTGTCCCGGCAATGACAGCCCAAAGCGAGACTGGACATGGCCAAACGCAAATCCTCGACCAAGACCCTGCAGCTCGGGCACGCCGTGGCGCAGCCCGCCTCCCCGGAGGCTGCACAGCTCGACCGCGTGCCCAATCCTCACGCCGACACGGACTACGTCGCGCGCTTCACGATGCCCGAGTTCACTTCGATCTGCCCGGTTACCGGTCAGCCGGATTTCGCCATCCTGGTCATCGACTACGTACCGAACAAATGGCTGGTGGAGTCCAAATCGCTCAAGCTGTACCTCAACAGCTTCCGCAATGTCGGCTCGTTTCATGAGGACTGTACGGTCGGGATCGGCAAGCGGCTGAAGGACCTGTTGGCGCCGCGCTGGCTGCGCATCGGCGGCTATTTCTATCCGCGCGGCGGCATGCCTATCGACGTCTTCTGGCAGACGGGCAAATTGCCGTCCGGCGTCTGGGTGCCGGACCAGGGCGTGGCGGCCTATCGCGGCCGCGGCTAAGTCGCGCTCTGCTGCGCCGGCCGGCGCAGAAAGTGCGCAGCAACGGCACCGTTGGCGACCAGAATGACGCCACTGACGATCAATGTCGGCGTGACGCCGACATTGTGAAAGCCGAGCGAATAGACCGCCGGGCCGGCCGCCTGTCCGAGAAAGTAGAAAAACGAATGCAGCGCCATCGCCGAGCCGCGCGCCGGCGGCGACAGTTCGCTGGCGTAAATCTGAATGACGCCGTGCAGCATATAGAAGGCGAGCCCGAGTACGACGAAGTCGAGTACATCGGCCTGCCACGGCGCGCGTAGCGAGATGAAGGCAATGGAAAGGCCCATGAACAGTCCACCGAGCCGCATCATCCAGCTCTCACCGAAGACGCGCAGCAGGAATCCAACCCGCAGGCTGTAGATCACGCCGCCAATGGCGAAGCCGCCGATCACGATGCCGGGGATCGAGGCGCGGGTTTCGCCCATGTCGTGAAACAGCGACGCCAGATGCGGGAAGACGCCGTACATCAGCGCGCCTTCGACGAAGACTGCGCCGAAACAGAACTTGGCAAGCGGATTGGCGAAGATCGAGCGATAGCCGGAATGCATAGCCGACAGGCTGAAACCGCCGCCACGCTGGCCGACGCCGCGCAACGAAAAGCCGCCCAGCACAAGCACGACGCAGCCAACCACCGCCATCACGGTGAACACCGCGCGCCAGCCGAACAGATCGCCGATGAAGCCCGACGCAGTGGCGCCGAGAAGATTGCCGGACATGATCGCAAACAAGAGCCGGCCCATCGCCACCTGACGGTCCTTCACCGGCACCAGGTCGCCGAGCACGGCGAAGGCGATCGGCACCAGGCCGCCGCCGCCAATGCCGGCCAGCACGCGGCTCGCCACCATCAGCGGAAAGCTGGTGACCAGTGCGCCGGCAACCGTCGCCACCGCGACAATGGCGAGACAGATCAGGATCAGCTTGGTTTTGTTGAACATGTCGGCCAGCGCGCCGAGCACCGGCTGAATGAACGCAAAGGGCAGCGCATAGGCGGTGGACAGCAGCGCCGCCGTCGCGGCATCGGTGCCGAGACCGTCGGCGATCTGCGGCACGATCGGATCGATCGCACGTGAGAACATCGCGCTGGCGAAGACGATGAAAGCGAGGACGGTGAGAACGGGGTTCATCGTACTTCCAAGGAAGGATCGCGCGTCAGCTCTGGCCGCCCGCTTTCGCCAGACGATCGAAAGCGACGAGCCGGGTCAGCAGCGCTTCCATATCCTTGAGCGGCACCATGTTGGGGCCGTCCGACGGCGCGTGGTCCGGGTCCTGATGCGTCTCGATGAAGACGCCGGCAACGCCGACCGCGACAGCGGCGCGCGCCAGCACCGGCACGAACTCGCGCTCGCCGCCCGATGAGGTGCCCTGCCCGCCCGGCTGCTGCACCGAATGCGTGGCGTCGAAAATCACCGGCGCGCCGGTCCGCGCCATGATCGGCAGTGCGCGCATGTCGGACACCAGCGTATTGTAGCCGAAGGACGCGCCGCGCTCGGTCAGCAATACGTTCGGATTGCCGGCGCCGGTCAGCTTGGCGACGACATTCTTCATGTCCCAGGGCGCGAGGAACTGGCCTTTCTTGACGTTGACGACACGGCCTGTTTTCGCCGCCGCGATCAGAAGGTCCGTCTGTCGGGACAGAAAAGCGGGAATCTGAAGAATATCCAAGGCCTGCGCCGCGGCGGCGCATTGCTCAGCATCGTGGACGTCGGTGAGCACCGGCAGGCCCAGCGTCTCGCGAATTTCCGCGAAGACCGGCAGCGCGGCCTTGAGGCCGACGCCGCGCGCGGCCGAGGCCGAGGTGCGGTTGGCTTTGTCGAATGAGGTCTTGAACACGAGACCGATGCCGACCTTGGCGGCGATTTCCTTGAGCGCCGAGGCCATCTCCAGCGCATGGGCGCGGCTTTCGAGCTGGCACGGGCCGGCGATCAGCGCGAGCGGCAGGTCATTGCCGAAGCGCACGCCACCGGCGGCCACGATCTTGTTCGGGATGGGGGTCTGGTCCAAAGAGTCGTCCTCTCGGGCCGGACCATGAAGCGGGCCGCCCGCCCGGTCAACGGGCGGGGCTGCATAGCGCTATGAAATCTTGGGGCTTCGGGGCCCTACCGTGCCGGCGGTACCGCGAGGATATCGACGTCCAGGCCGCGCAGCACTTCCTCCGCGACGCTGCCGAGCAAAGCCTTGACCAGCACCGAGCGGCCGCGGGTGCCGATGATCACCAGATCCGGACGCTCCCGGGACGCCATCCGTGCGATACTCTCGTAAGCGCCGCCCTCCACCAGCCGCGATTGCCACGCAGGATAGGTCAGCCCGTGCTCGTCGCGAAACTCGGCGAGCTCGGCCGAGGCCCTCTCCCGCACATCGTCGACATAGGCATCGATCTCGATCCTCGATGCATCGGCGAGGTTCATCTTGTTCTGATCTGCCGCCTGGAAGGCGTGCAGGAGCGTTACGTCGACGTTGTCCAGCACGTGCAGAGCCTGCGCGGCCTTCACGGCCCGCGCTGACGCCGGCGACAGATCGACGGCCGCGACCACGCGCTCATACGGCTTTTCCGCCGCCGTGTTCACCATCAGCACCGGATATGCGCCGGTGCGAATGACACGTTCGATGGTAGTGCCGACGAACACATCGAGCAGCACCTGTTTGCGGTGCGATCCCATCACGATCAGATCGCACGACACTTCCTGCGCGACCTTGAGGATGCCATCGAACGCCTCGCCGGTGACGGTGAGAGCGCGGCAGGATACACCGCGTAACTCATCCAATGATGCGATTTGTTCCTTGAGGAACTTTTCGGCCTCGCCGCGCTCGATGTCGATGATGCCTTGCGGCTGATCGTCCTCGACGACGCTCATGAGCGTCAGGTCGGCACCGATTTGTGTCGCCAGAAGACCGGCGCGGCGCAGCGCACGCTGCGAACGGGTTGAGAAATCGGTAGCGGCGACGATATGGGGCATGTTCTACGGACCTTCCGAATCCAGCAATCCGATAATGCGTCTTGTGGCGGTGCTGTAGCGCACCGGACTCTTCGCTGCCTCGACGCATATTGTCGCGATCAGCCGGAGCCGAGCTTGGCGATGTGCGGCACGCCGACAACCTTGTCGACGGCAACGACAAAGGCCAAACCATGTCCCGGCTTGTCCAGTTCCGCGGCGCGAACAATGGCATCAAGGATCGCTTCGGCTCTGTCGGCATAGACAAGTGTCAGCACGATCTCCTTTTCGGGCTCGATTGCCACGCCGAAGATCGTCTCCCTCTCGTTCACCCCGACGCCGCGGCCGAAAATCACCGTGCCGCCGGATGAGCCCGCCTCCACTGACGCCTTGAGCACGGTATTGCCCCAACCCTTGCGCACGATGGTCACGATCATGGTGGTGACGTTCTGCATCGTCATTGCTCCTTTCGAGCCTCCTTGCGACGGACAAGTAGTCCCAGTGTCATCACGGAAATGATCGGCGCCACCGCGATCAGCGCCACCAGGCCGAAGCCGTGCAGCACGGGATCCTGATTGCCGATGGCGCCGGATACGCCGAATGCCAGCGCCAGCAAAAATGTATTGGCGAGCGGCCCGGTCGCGACGCCGCCGGCGTCGACTGCCACTGCTGCAAAGGTCGTGTCGCTCAGCCACAAAATGACGAGGGCCAGGACATAGCCCGGCACCAGCAGATAGAGCAGCGGAATTTCATAGCCGATCCGCAACAGACCGAGCCCGGTGTAGACCGCGACGCCGATGCAGATGGTCGGCAGTACCAGGCGACGCGGCAGCGCGCCGTTCGACGCCTCATCGACCTGATCCGCCAGAATGCGCACGGCGGGCTCGCCCCAGGTCGTCACGTATCCGAGCAGAAGCCCTGCGGGCAGCAGCAGCCATTTTTGGTCTAGCGAGCCGAGCGCCTCCCCGACCGCGCGGCCGAACGGCAGAAAGCCGATCGTCACGCCCATCAGGAACAAGAACAATCCTGCTGCCGCCAGCGCCGATCCAATCACGATATTGCGGACATCGCCGCGTGGCAGCTTGAGCAGGAAAATCTGGAAAGCGGCGAAAAAGGCAGTGAGTGGCACGAGTGCTGTCAGCACGCTCCAGAAGGTCGCCTTCAGCTCGTCGATCAGGAGCGCGAGGTCCATTACCGCAGCACCATTCCCATGATCATCACCGCGATGATGGGTCCGATGGAGGCAAAGCCGAGCAGCCCGAAGCCGTCGGCCACCGCCGAGCGCCCTGCGAGGACCGAACTTAGGCCGATCGCCAGCGCGATGACGACCGGCGCGGTCAGGACTCCGGTAGTCACGCTGCCGGCATCAAAGGCCAGCGGCACGAACTCAGGCGGCGCAAAGAAGGATAGAACGAGGACAGCGGCGAATGCCGCCCCGAGCAGCAAGCGAAGTGAAATACCGTACACGATACGCGCCATGGCCAGCGCCACACAAATGCCGACGCCGACGGCGACCACGTAAAGAACCATCGTGCCGCTGATCGCGCCTTGCGACATGCGCTCGACCTGATCGGCGAGGACAAGGACGTCGGGCTCGGCAACGGTCACGGCAAAGCCGACGGCAAAGGCCACCGCCAGAATCAGCGTGACCGAACCTCGGCGCGGCAGAGCGGCACCGATGAACCGCCCCATTGGCAAAATGCCGAGTTCGACGCCCATGAATAACAGCATCATGCCGACGATGACGAGCAAGGTCCCAACGATGAATTGAAGGAACAGCGCGGCCGGTGCGTGGACGAGTGTGAACTGCAGCAGACAGACCAGGCCGAACAGCGGCGCGACTGTCTTGAAAGCGTCCCACAGGCGTTGCTTCAACTCGGCAAGCATGCGGCCACGATGCAATCATCGCCGGCCGCATGTCGTGACTCACATCAAAACGATCCCCGCTCCAAGCGCAGTTTCGGTGCGGTTTTGTGTCGCGCCTGTTGCAAGGCGCATTGCGGCCAGCCGCGCGCCGTTGTTTGTGTCCGGCGCCGCAAGGCCCGTTTGCGCCGAATACGCGCGCGGCGTCATCACCTCGACAGCGCCGCGCGGCAGAGGAATGATGAACCCCTCGCCCTCGGATTTCGCTTCGCCAGCGCCGGTGAAGGCCAGCAGAAAATCGCGATGACGCCGCGGTTCGTCCGCCACGATGATCACCGCGGCAATGCCGGTGGCACCATTGTCGTGCTTCTGGAATGCCGGATTCCAGAAGTTCTCCGGATAATGCTGCTGGCAGGTGAAGAAGCCGATCTGTGGCGCGGCCTGATCTTTGGCGAAAGCCAGCGAAAACGCCACATGGACCGGCGAGCCATCGGGGCGCCTGCCCTCCCGATCGAACCGCGTCGAAGCCGAGGCCGCGATGTGCGCCGCTTCGTAGGCCGCGACGTCGCCGGCGGAATCCGTCGACTCGAGCACAAGCATTGACAGGCCCTCGTGGCGCGCCGCGAAGTCGCGATTGTAGACGCCGAAGTTTTCCGAGAACAAATCGCCGCTCAGCCTGTCCGGTTCGGCAAGCGTGATCAGCTCGATGAAAACTCCGGGAAACTGCACGAGGTGATTATGCGTGCCCCACGAGTGCTTGTTGCGGGCGCCGACGGTGAAGCCAAGCTCGCGATAGCGCGCGGCCGCCGCGTCGAGGTCGCGGACGGCATGGACGATGTGATCGAGACCACGTGCCATCGAGGCGCTACTTCGCCGCCGAAAATGCCGTTGGCGTGAGGAAGCTGCTGGCGATATTGGCGACGATCTGGCCATCCTTCTCGGAGTCGGCGCGGGCTTTGATCCACTCGGGGTCCGCCATGAACGCGTTCCAGCGCGCCTCGCGATCGGCCAGCGATTGCCACTTGAGCATATAGGTCAGTTCCATGTTGGATTCGCCGATCAGCGTCGTCCAGAAACCATGGGGGTGGATGCCGTGCTTGTCCCATATGCGCAACGTCGCATCCTCGAAGCGCTTGAGCAGCGCCGGCAGCCGGCCCGGAATACAGCGATAGACGCGAAGCTCGTAGATCATTGCCAAATCTCCGGCGGCCTGGATGGAAGCCATTCAGCAATAGCCTCCACACGCGGCCGGAACAAGCACGCTGGATAGCGGCCGATCATTCGGCGGCCGTCACTTTCAGGGCCACACGCGCGCAAGCGGAAAAGCACAGGAACAACTGCGCGAAGAAATTCTGCAACTCGTGGGCCAGCCGCGGCAGCACCGTGACGTAGGTCTGCTCGGCCTGGCTGCGCGTTAGCAATTCTGCGCTCGCGGCGTCGTCAAGAAGACCCACGACATGAGCCCGCGAGACGGAGAAGCGTTTTGCCAGCGCCGAGACGGAGAGCGGAACCGGCCGGCTCGGCGGTACCGTGTCGTCGGCGGCGCCACCTGCGATCAAACTCGCCATGATCATGATGCCGGCATTGCGATCGACCACGCGGCGAAGCTGCGGATCGGTGGTGAAGCGAAAGCCGCCGCGGAAAACAGACTCCATCGTCATGACGAAGGTGCGGAAAAAAGCGGGATCCTCCAATGCGTAGCGCAGGTCCTCACCGTCGGAGAATAACGGCGCCATCGCGGCGAAATGCAGACGCCACCGCTGACGAAACATCTCGATGAACGCTGGCGTCGCCAGCAACTGCCGCCGCCGCCGATCAGCGACGTTGGTATCGGACTCGATATATCGGGCCCGGCGCATCAAGTGCAGCATCGCGGCGGCACGGCCGGCGCTGCAAATGTCGAGATCCTTGCATATGGTTTTCAGCCGCGTCGGGGACAATCCGCCGTCATCGGGCGTGAAATGCAGATACAGCGTGTAATAGCTGAACAGGAGCTGCCCGCGATCGTCGATCAGCCAGTTCAACAGCCGGCTGCCCCGATACATCTCCAGCATGCCGGCCGACGACGCGCGCATGGCCGCGGCAAAATGCGGATGCGAGCGCAACGCGTCTAAGGCTTCGGGCGAAGCCGGAGCAAACGGAGCTGGCGAAAGGGTGTTCATGCGACCGGCGACCACCAACACGACACTGCCGACCGCAACCTGCTCCAACGCAGCGTCTATGCGTCGGACCGGCGTAGCTTACACCAGCCGGCTCTGATCCACCGCCGCGCCGATGAAAGACGAGAACAGCGGATGCGGCTCGAACGGACGTGATTTCAGTTCGGGATGGAACTGCACGCCGATGAACCAGGGATGATCCTCGTATTCGACGATCTCCGGCAGCACGCCGTCGGGTGACATGCCGGAGAACCTCAAGCCGTGTTGCTCGAGTCGGTCCTTGTAGGCGGTGTTCACCTCGTAGCGATGGCGGTGGCGCTCGGAAATCTCCGTCGAGCCGTAGATCTGCGCCACGCGGCTGCCGCGCCGCAGCGCCGCCTGATAGGCGCCGAGCCGCATCGTGCCGCCGAGGTCGCCGTGCGCGGCGCGCTTCTCGAGCTCATTGCCGCGAAGCCATTCGGTCATCAGGCCAACCACCGGCTCGTTCGTTGGGCCGAACTCGGTCGAATTGGCCTCCGTAATGCCGCACAAATTACGCGCGGCTTCGATGCAGGCCATCTGCATGCCGAAGCAGATACCAAAATACGGCACATGGCGCTCGCGGGCGAACTGTGCGGCCCGGATTTTGCCCTCGGCGCCGCGCTGGCCGAAGCCGCCAGGCACGAGAATGCCGTTGACCTGCTCCAGGAACGGCGCCGGGTCCTCGTGCTCGAACACGTCGGACTCGATCCACTCGAGATTGACCTTCACCTTGTTGGCGATGCCACCATGGCTGAGCGCCTCGTTGAGCGATTTATAGGCGTCCTTCATGCCGGTGTACTTGCCGACGATGGCGATGGTCACCTCGCCTTCCGGATTGCGGACGCGTTCGTTGATCTCGTGCCAGCGCGCCAAGGCCGGCGTGCCCGTGTCCTCGATGCCGAAGGCAGCCAGCACCTCGCGGTCGAGGCCTTCGGCCGAATAGGATTCAGGTACGGCGTAAATGTTGTCGACGTCGCGGGCCTCGATCACGGCGCTTTCGCGCACATTGCAGAACAGCGCGAGCTTGCGCCGCTCGCCTTCCGGGATCGGCCGGTCGGTGCGGCACAGCAGAATGTCGGGCTGGATGCCGATCGAGCGCAATTCCTTCACGGAGTGCTGCGTCGGCTTGGTCTTGAGCTCGCCCGCGCTTGGGATGTAGGGCAGCAGCGTCAGGTGTATGTAGATCACCTGGCCGCGCGGCATGTCGTTGCCGAACTGGCGGATGGCTTCGAAGAACGGCAGGCCTTCGATGTCGCCGACGGTGCCGCCGACTTCCACCAGCACGAAGTCGTAACCGTCATTGCCGTCGCGGACGAAGTCCTTGATGGCGTTGGTAACGTGCGGGATGACCTGGATGGTGGCGCCGAGATAGTCGCCGCGCCGCTCCTTGGTCAGGATGTCCTGATAAATGCGGCCCGTGGTGATGTTGTCGCGCTTGGTCGCCGGATTGCCGGTGAAGCGCTCGTAGTGGCCGAGATCGAGATCGGTCTCGGCGCCGTCATCGGTGACGAAAACCTCGCCGTGCTGATACGGGGACATCGTGCCCGGATCGACGTTGAGATAGGGATC
>Ga0182747_1000165_pt1 | contig 71634 bp, 65 predicted proteins | sample eDN3rd30CBELigBY_FD_128526 | JGI IMG/M metagenome (GOLD analysis project Ga0182747, IMG submission 128526) | Enriched backyard soil microbial communities from Emeryville, California, USA - eDNA 3rd pass 30_C BE-Lig BY (version 2) (version 2) | ecosystem: Environmental > Terrestrial > Soil >... | reverse complement strand
TCGCTTCCACCATGACATGGGCCGGCTGATGCGACAGGCCGGCTCGGGTGGCCGGCACGTCTGTGCGGCTGGCGAGATGGCCTCGTTGCTGGCGCGGCAGGCGGGCGTGCCGCTGGCCATTCAGCTCGAAGAACTGTGGAACGAGTTGAGCCGGCATTTCAGCTTCAGCCTGTTCTGCGGATATGACACCGCGGCGCTGCCCGACGACATCGACGGCAAGGCATACAGGCAGATCTGCGCCGTTCACAGCCACGTGATCCGCGCCGACTGAGGGGCGCACGCCCACGTTGTCAGCAAGGACGCGGCCGAACCATACTGTCGGTTCGTTTTCCACAACCGTATGGATCCCCGTGACCTTTCAGAAAGTCGTTCTGGGTACTCCCCTGGCCTCTTCGGCCACCCGCGTGCTGCTGCTGGGCTGCGGCGAGCTGGGCAAGGAAGTCGCCATCGAGCTACAGCGCTTCGGCTGCGAAGTGATCGCGGTGGATCGGTATCCGAACGCCCCGGCAATGCAGGTGGCGCATCGCTCCCATGTCATCAACATGCTTGACGGCGACGCGCTGCGTGCGGTGATCGAGAAAGAACGGCCCCGGCTGATCGTGCCGGAGATCGAGGCGATCGCCACGCAGGCACTGGTCGAGCTGGAAGCGGAAGGCTTCACCGTCGTTCCTACCGCACGTGCGGCGCGTCTGACCATGGATCGCGAAGGCATCCGCCGGCTGGCCTCGGAAAAACTGCAGATCAAGGTTTCACCGTATCGATTCGCAGACACCGAAACGGAATACCGCGAGGCGGTGCGGCAGCTCGGCATGCCCTGCGTGGTCAAGCCCGTCATGAGCTCCTCGGGCAAGGGCCAGAGCGTGGTGCACAGCGCCGCCGATATCGAGCCGGCCTGGCATTACTCGCAACAGGGCGGGCGCACCGGCAGCGGCCGCATCATCGTCGAAGGTTTCGTGCAATTCGACTACGAGATCACCCTGCTGACCGTGCGCCACAACGGGCAGACCACGTTCTGCGATCCCATCGGCCACCTGCAGGCCGCGGGCGACTACCGCGAGTCGTGGCAGCCACAGGCTATGAGCGCCGTGGCGCTCGCCGAGTCGAAGCGCATTGCACAGGCCATCACCGCGGAGCTTGGCGGCAACGGCGTGTTCGGCGTCGAGTTCTTCATCGCCGGCGACGAGGTGTACTTCAGCGAAGTCTCGCCGCGGCCGCACGATACCGGTCTGGTGACGCTGATCTCGCAGGATCTTTCGGAGTTTGCGCTGCACGCGCGCGCCATTCTCGGCCTGCCCATTCCCGTCATTCGTCAGCGCGGACCGGCGGCGTCCTGCGCACTGCTGGTCGAAGGCGATTCGACCAACATCCGCTTCGAGAACGTCGAGCTGGCGCTCACCGAGCCGGACACCGCGCTGCGCCTGTTCGGCAAGCCCGAAGTGCGCGGCCATCGACGCATGGGAGTCTCGCTGGCGCTCGGCAACTCCATCGACGAAGCGCGTGCCAAGGCAAGGGCGATGACGCAGACATTGCTCGAAGGTGTGCAGCTCGAGTAAGCGACCACCTACTCCACGATCAATTTGTACCCGGCTCCCGGTGTGGTTTGCAGCACTTGTGGCGACGCCGGATCGGCTTCGAGCTTCTGGCGCAGCCGATAGACGAGCTGTTTGAGCGTGCGCCGTTCGCGCGCTGAGTTTCTTCCCCAGACGTGAAGCAGCAGGCGCTCGGCGGTCACGGTGCGCCCGGGGCTGATCATCAGCAGGTGCAGCGCTTTGAGCTCCAGGGGCGTCAGCCGCAGCGGCACGCTGTCACCGACCTGGAGCGTGTGCTGTTCGAGATCCAGACGCACTCGGCCAGCAGCGATCGCGTCGGCATTGGTCGGCTCGGCTCGACGCACGAGTGCGCGCACACGCGCGATAAGAGCACGTGGGCTGAAAGGTTTGCGGACGTAGTCGTCCGCACCGGCCTCGAATGCTTCGAGCAGATCCTCCTCCTGATCGCGCACCGTCAGCATCATGATGGGCACCGAGGAGCGCCCCCGAATCGTACGGCAGACCTGCAAGCCATTGGGCGCCGGCATGTTGACATCGAGCAGCACGAAATCCGGCGTCTCGCGCTCGAAGGCTTCCAGCGCGCCAGGACCATCGTGTGCGGCATGAACTTCGAAGCCGGCCTGGTGCAGCGTGAAGCCGATCAACGCGAGCAGGTCCGCGTCGTCGTCGGCGACCAGGATCTTGAGCGGACGATGATGCTCGGTCACGGTGCTCAGGTTCATCGCAGCTCCATTGGCGAGAGGCCTCTGGAATCGGGCACCCGAACAGCGAGTCTCGGTGACGCCGTTACGTTCATCCGCGCTCCGTTGCCAGCAGGCCTGCAAGCTGTTCGGCGTGAACGCGAAGCTCACTCGCCGCCGTTGCTTCCCAATGGTCTGCTCGCAGCATGGGGCCGACGTAGAACAGATGCGGCCCGGGCCAGCCGTCCGCATCGATCACCGCGCCTTTCGGACCGGTCCGCAGGCCGAGGCCGAGCGGATCGGCGACACACAGGCCGCATTGCAGGAGATTGCGCCACAGCGGCTCCGGCGAACGCGCGATGGCGTAGTCCGGCCCGGTGCAGTTGACGATCTTGTCGACGGCCAGTGTTTGGGTTGCATGCTCGTGGCGTGGGCGCCATTGGACCTCGATCCTGCCGGCCCGTGGCTCGAAGCGAAGAATGCGCCCCGCATGGATCTGCAGCTGCCCGTTGCCGCGCAACAGGTCGATGCGCTGCAGGATCTCCGGCGGCAGGCGGTGACGATGGATGTCCCAATGCGCTCTCAGATGACGGATGAACCGCTCGCGATCGCGCTGCGACATACGCTGCCAGATGGTTGGCGCCATGTGACGTACGAACGTCACGGCTTCACGCCAATCGCCGCCGCACTTCTCCGCTTCGGTTGCCAACAGGCGTACCGCGGCCGTCAGGCTGCGAAGCGAGCGTGAAGCAGCAAGCAGCAGCGCATTGCCATCGCCTCGAAAGGCTTCGGGCCGAAACGGCGTCTGACGCGGTGGTACGAAGCCGTGACGCGAAAGCGCGTGAATTCTCGGTGCGGTCTGTGGGTCGGCGGTTGCGGCATTGACCACATCCGCCATCGTCAGTCCAGTACCGATCAGGAGCACGGTTTGATGGCGCGAGAACTTCAGATCCTGCGCCCACGGATCGGCAATGTAAGCCGGATGGTCGGCAATCGCAGCAGCGGCCGGCAAGCTCGCCGGACGCGGATTGCCCAGCGCCAGCACGACGTCGTCCGCCGTTACCTTGCGGCCGTCCGCGAGCTCGAGCTGCAAGGGCAGATGGCGTTCGATGCGACGAATCGCACTGACCTCACCGCGCCAGATTTCAAGATGAATGTTCCCGGGTGCGCTCAGCTGCGCAGCGAGCAGCACTTCCTGCAGGTACTCGCCATATAGCGAGCGCGGTACGAAGTCCTCACCTGTCGCGCCAGGAATCCGCTTGCGGACGAACTGCAGGAACTCGTCTGCGGCGGCCGAGTTGGCGGACATGCGGCCCGCAGGCACGTTAAGCAGATACGGAAAAGCATGATCCGCGTAGGCGACACCGCGACCTGCCGTCTCAGAACGTTCGATGAGGATCAGCCGCGTCGGTCCGCCCGGCGGGCGCCGCAGCAGGCTGGCCGCCACCAGGGTGCCGCTGAAACCGGCGCCGATGATGACGATCGTGCGCAGAAGGCTCGACAACTGAAGCTCCACCCAGGCGAATCTGTTGGCGGACAGACTAGGCGAACAGCGGTATCAAGTAAGTAACGCAGGGGTGAGATGCGGGTTGCTCCCCGCCACCCAAATCCGGGGGCTGCAACGATGATTCAGCACCACGTCAGTGCCGCGAAAAGCCTGCCCCCGTGCAGGCTGGGGAATCAATGCTCCTGGATGTCCGCCTACGCGGGCATGACGAGATAGCGCCGATTCCTTACCAGGCCGCAGGTCATCAATGCACCGACGCTCTGGAAGCGACGGCCCGTCGGACGTTGATCACTCCACCACGAGCTTGTAGCCGGCACCCGGCGCCGTCTGCAGCATTTCGGGCACGGCCGGGTCGATCTCGATCTTCTGCCGCAGGCGGTGCACCAGCTGCTTGAGCAGCTGACGGTCGCCCGAACCCTTGTGACCCCACACCTGCATCAGCAGGCGGTCGGAGCTCACCGTGTGGCCGGCGTTGGCGATGAGCATCTGCAGCAGGCGCAATTCCAGCTTGGTCAGCCGGACCGGCGAGGCGCTGCCGACCTGCACCGTATGCTCTACGACATCGAGCTTGATGCGACCGGCGGCCAGCGGCGCCGAATTCTCCATGCCGGCACGACGCAGCAGCGCTTTGACGCGAGCCAGCAAAGTGCGAGGACTGAAGGGTTTGGTCAGATAGTCGTCGGCGCCGAGCTCCAGCGCGCGCACCAGGTCCTCTTCCTCGCCGCGCACCGTAAGCATCATTACCGGCACACGCGACTTGGCGCGCACGGCTTCACACACCTGGAAGCCGCTGGCGCCGGGCATGTTGATGTCCAGGATCACCAGGTCCGGGGCTTCGGCCTCGAACGCCTTGATCGCGCTCGGTCCATCACCGGCTTTCACCACCAGGTAGCCCGCCTGTGACAGCGTGAACGCAATCAGCGCGAGCAGGTCCTTGTCGTCGTCGGCGGAGAGGATTTTCATGACGAATACTTTGTCTCAGGTGAACGACAAGGGCGCGATCAGGATAGAGGACCGGATCCGCGCCGCCATATTCAGAGTGGATATATCGCGGTAACCGCTGCCGGCTACTCCTTGGCGGCCGGCAGCTCCACCACGAAACGCGTGCGACCCTCGATGCGCTCGGCACGGATCGCACCTTCATGGCGATTGACGATGGACTTGACGATCCACAGCCCCAGGCCCAGCCCGCCCGGCTCCGGCTCTTCATCGGGGCCGCGATAGAAACGCTCGAATACCGAGCCGCTCTCGATCTCCGGCACGCCGGGACCTTCGTCCTCCACCCAGACCGTGACGATGCGATCCGCCGCAGAGGCGCCGATGCTGACGGTACTTTCTTCCGGTGCGTACTTGCTGGCGTTCGCCAGCAGGTTGACGACCACCTGCGTCAGGCGCGGACCGTCGCCGTCGACGCGCGGCAGATCCTCCGGAACGTTCACTTCCAATGTCTGCCGCCGTTGCTTCAGCAGTGCACCGATCAGCGCGTCGGCATCTTCGACGATCTCGGCGACCGAGACGCTCTGATGGCGAATGCCCAGCTGGCCGGACTCGATGCGTACGCTTTCCAGCAGATTGTCGATCAGTCGCGTCAGTCGCAGCGAGCCACGCTCCAGCGACAACACCAGTTCCTTCTGCTGCTCCTTGGGCATGGTATCCATGCCTTCGTGCAACAATTCGATCGACGCCAGCTGCGCGGCCAGTGGCGTGCGGAATTCATGCGAGATATTCGCAAGCACCGAATCGCGCGCGCGCCGCACGCCTTCCAGTTCGGTCTCGTCGCGGATGACCTGCACCTGCAACTCATCCACCGGTGCGGCGCTGGTGATGATCGTGGTGCGCGGCGAACCTTCGCGGACATTGAGCTTCTCAGTCGCCTGTGCGCTGCCTTCGGCGCGCGCCTGCAGGATCGGACAGTTCGTCTCGCACGGCCGATGACCGTTCTCGGCGCAAGGCTTGAGCACATCGCCGCAGAATCGCCCGATCGCCTGGTGCGCCTGCACACCGAGCAGGCGGGCCGCCTGAGGGTTCAAGTAACGAATCACACGCGATCTGTCGACGGCATACACACCTTCGACGACGCCGCTCAGCACCGCCTGCGCCTCGGCCTCGCGACGCCGCAGCGTATCGGTGAGTTCGACCAGATTGTTGCGCATGTCCTCCATCGTGCGCGCGAGCTTGCCGACTTCGCGCGTACCGCCGACGGGAATAGAAGTGGAGAAATCGCCGCGTCCCAACCGCTCCGCGGCTTCGGTCAACGAACTGACGGGCCCGGTAACCTGCTGGCCGAGAATGACGCCGGCCAGCACCGCCAGCGCGGCGAGCACGATCGCCGTGACCAGCAATCGCTTCACCAGGCCGCCCACCGATTTGTCGATGTCGCTGGTCGGCAGGCGCGCCTCCAGCAGCGCGATCGCCTCGCCGGTCGAAGCGAACACCGGAAAGCTGGCTGCGTACAGATCGGGTTTGGCGATACGCGTCACTGCCGAGCGGCCGTCCGACAACCCGGCCGAATGCAGCCGCGTGAAATCATCCACGCTCTTGCCTTCGGCAAAGATCCGGTAGTTGATCAGGCGAATCTCCATGCCGACGCGATCGGCCAGGATCTTGGCGAGCTTGTCGTCGAACAGCCGCGCCACATACAGGCGCCGTCCGACCGCTCCGCCGATCTGCGTGGATGCACCGAGCACGGCGTAAGTCGACGATGCCGGAACCGCGAGGAAGCGTTCGCCCTGCTCACTTGCAGCATCGGCGATATCTGCCCACGGCAGCGCGACACCTGCTTGCGCGACCAGCACACCGCCCTCGAACACGGCGCAGGCGGTAATCGTGTCGTTGTTGCATGAGCGGCGCAGGTACGGCCCGACCGCTGCCACCTGCCGATCTGCCAACAGGCGCTGCAGCGTCTGGCGCTCGCCCACGCTCTTGGCCTGCGTCAAAGCATCTTCGCCGAAGCGCCGCAGGTCCTCCCGGGCCATCGCGCCCGCCAGCTGCACCCGCGACTTGCCCTGCTGATTGGCCAGGTCGCGCAGCGAACCGATGGCAGAAATCGAGATGCCGCCCACCACCAGCAGCACGATCAGCACGTTGATCGCGGCGATCCACAAGCCGAGGCTGGCTCGCGAGGTATCGAGCTGCAGCCGGTCGATGAATTCCTGGAGGCGATCGATCATGGATCAGTGCTTGGAGTACCCGGTGCGCCATTCCACCAGCGTCTTGATGACCAGCGTCACCACCGCCAGCAGGGTCAGGAGCGAGGCCACGGCGAAGGCGCCGACGAAGTTGTATTCGTTATATAGGATTTCCACGTGCAGCGGCATGGTGGTCGTCAGCCCCCGGATGTGGCCCGACACTACCGAGACGGCACCGAACTCGCCCATGGCGCGCGCGTTGCAGAGGATCACGCCGTACAGCAGGCCCCAACGGATCTTCGGCAAGGTCACGTGGAAGAAGGTCATGAGTCCGCCCGCGCCCAGCGTGATCGCCGCTTCTTCTTCGTCGTTGCCGAGCTGCTGCATCAGTGGAATCAGCTCGCGCGCCACGTACGGAAAGGTGACGAACATGGTCGCCAGCACGATGCCCGGCAGCGCGAAGATGATGCTGATGTCATGGTCCTGCAGCCACAGGCCGAACCAGCCCTGCATGCCGAACAGCAGCACGTAGATAAGGCCCGAGATCACCGGCGACACCGCGATCGGCAGGTCGATCAGCGTGATCAGGATGCTCTTGCCCTTGAACTCGAACTTGGCGATGGCCCAGGCGGCAGCGACGCCGAACACCGTATTGATGGGCACCACGACGGCCGCCGTGAACAGCGTCAGCCGGATGGCCGCCAGCGTGTCGGCATCCAGAAAACTCTGGAAGTAGAGCTTGTAGCCCTTGGCCAGCGCCGATGCGAACACCGTGATGAGCGGTGCGAACAGCAGTGCCGCGAGGAACAGCAGCGAGACGCCGATGAACGTGCCCTTGATGAGCGAGCTCGTGAACGAGTCGCGTCCCGGTCGGCTGGCCAGCTCCGCCAGCAGCGCTTTGGAAGGTCCGCCGGCCATTTAACGTCCCGCCGCCACCAGCCGGCGGCGCCCCCAGGTCTGCAACAGGTTGATCGACAGCAGCATCACGAACGAGATCACCAGCATCAGAAAGCCGATCGCGGCGGCGCCCACGTAGTCGAACTGCTCCAGCTTGATGACGATGAGCAGCGGCGCGATCTCGGTCTTCATCGGCAGGTTGCCGGCAATGAAGATCACGGACCCGTACTCACCCACACCGCGCGCGAAGGCCATCGTGAATCCCGTCAGCAGCGCCGGCAGCACCGTCGGCAGGATGATGCGCCGGAAGATCGTGAAGCGACCCGCGCCCAGCGTTTCCGCTGCGTCTTCCAGGTCGCGCTGCACTTCGATCAGCGCCGGCTGGATCGAGCGCACCACGAACGGCAGCCCGATCAGCGTCAGCGCCACCACCACGCCGATCCAGGTATAGGCGACCTTGATGCCGAACGGCGCCAGATGCTGGCCGATCCAGCCGTTCTCGGCGAACACTGCGGTCAGCGCGATGCCCGACACCGCAGTGGGCAGCGCGAACGGCATGTCGATCAGGGCGTCGATCAGCTTGCGGCCGGGAAACTCGTAGCGCACCAGCGTCCACGCGATCACGAAGCCGAACACGCTATTGATGAGCGCGGCCAGAAACGATGCACCGAAGCTGAGCCGGAACGAAGCCAGCACGCGCGGATCGAAGAGGACGCCGAGAAAATCGCGCCAGCCCATGCTGGCGGCCTTCATCACCAGTGCCGTCAGCGGAATCAATACCAGCGCACACAGGAAGAACGTCGAGAAACCGAGCGTCAGCCCGAAGCCGGGCAGGATGGAAGGTTGGCGAAAGCGGGAATTCATGCTCACTTCGCCTGTTCTGCGCTGTAGATGCGGTCGAACATGGCGCCGTCGGCAAAGTGCTGGTCATGCGCCTGGTTCCAGCCGCCAAAGACTTCGTTCACGGTGAACAGGTCGACCGGCGGGAACTGCGCGGAGTAGCGCGCCAGAACCTCGGGGCTGCGCGGACGAAAGTAGTGTTTGGCGGCAATCTCCTGGCCCGCAGGGGAATACAGGTGCCGCAGGTAAGCTTCGGCGACTTTGCGCGTACCGCGGCGATCGACCACCGTATCGACCACGGCGACCGGCGGCTCCGCGAGGATGGTCACGGAGGGCACGACGATCTCGACGGTGCCTGGTCCCAACGCCTTCTGCGCGAGCAGCGCCTCGTTCTCCCATGAGATCAGCACGTCGCCGATCTGTCGCTGCACGAAAGTATTCGTCGCGGCGCGCGCGCCGCTATCGAGCACCGGCGTGTGCTTGAACAGCGCGGCAACGAACTTCTCTGCCGATGCCTGCGCTTGCTCGACTTGCGTCGCTGCCGCGGGATCGTCGAGCTTCGACCAGTCGCCGCCCAGGCTGCGATGCAATTCATAGCCCCAGGCAGCCAGGTAATTCCAGCGCGCGCCGCCGGAAGTCTTGGGGTTCGGCGTCACGACGGTGACGCCTTCCTTGATCAGATCGGGCCAGTCACGAATCTGCTTCGGATTGCCGGCACGCACCAGGAACACGATGGTCGAGGTATAGGGCGCACTGTTGTCGGGAAAGCGCGTCTGCCAGTTCGCACCCAGGCGCTTGCCCTTGCTCTGAATCGAATCGACATCGTAGGCAAGCGCGAGCGTCACCACGTCCGCGGCAAGTCCGTCGATGACCGCACGCGCCTGGCTGCCTGAGCCGCCATGTGACTGCTTGATCGTCACCTTCTGGCCGGTGCTTGCCTGCCATTCGCGCGCGAAATCTTCGTTGAAATCCCGATACAGCTCACGGGTCGGGTCGTAGCTGACGTTGAGCAGCGTGACCTTGCCGTCGTCGTCGTTGCCCGCGCCGCAGGCGGACAGCAGCGCCAGCAGGCCCGCCACGGCCAGCATCCGCAGCCAGCGATTCGTCGTTGGTTTCATCGTTCGTACCTTTGCCCTTTACGCGGCCGCCGGGCGGTACACGATCATCATCGGGTAGGTGGTCGGCGCGGCGAACAGGGCGGCGAAACGGCCGCGCAGGTCATCCAAATCCGAGATGCCGAGAATCAGCATCTGCTCGGAAGATTCGCTCAACTGACGCTGCAGCTCATCCGCCGCCGCGCCGAAGCGCAGCTCGGTGCGCATTTCCAGCCCGTGCACGGCTTGCGCTTCGGATCTGGCATCTAGCAGCGTGCGCATCCCGAGTGGCCGCTGCGAATCGGCGCTGCCTTCGGGCAGGATGCCGACATACACGGCTTCCGCCGCGACGTGACGCAGCAGACTGGCCGCAACGGCCAGCGTCGGACGACGCGCGATGTCGTCGGCCCAGTGGATCAGCACTCGCTGCGGCGGACCGATCTGCGCCGGCAGCACCAGCACCTCGGCGGCGTCATTGCGCAACAGCCATTCGATCTGCGCGGCAACGTTGGGCTGCGGCGCAATCACTGCAACGCCGGAGATCGGGGCACTTGCTGCTTGGTCGAAATCGTTCGCCAACGCTTTTTCGACGCGAGTGGCAATGCGCGTCTTCATGCGGGTCGCCAGCTCGCTCAGCAACGGATGGCCCGAAAGCCGCTCGGCAGCCGCCGGCTCGGCGGCACAGGCGGTGTAGCTCGACAGCGGCGTCGGCAGTACGTGAATGCGTCGCACGCCCAGTGCGACGGCTTGTCCCATCGTCACCGGAAATCCGCGCTGTTCGTGCTGGGTGCGCGTAACGTCCAGAAGCGCCGAAACAGCAGGCGAATCGGATGACGCGGCCAACTGCGCCTCGGCCGCACCGTTGGTCAGCCGCACCCGCAGCCGCTCCAGGGCGCCGGTGAACACCATCTCCTCGACCACACCGTGCGCCATGTAGTTGACCCGCAGATTGTCGCGGGTGGGCGCCAGCTCGATTTCCTCCGGCCGCAGCACCGCCACCACTTCGTGCTCGCGCCCGTTCTCGAATTTTTCGATGGCGCGCACATTCACCGGCGTTGTGCCGAAGCGGATTCCCTGCGCCGTCTGGCGCGCCAGCAGTAGATTCGCTGCGCCCAGGAAGGTAGCGACGAAGCGGGTCGCGGGCCGCGCGTACAGCTCGTCCGGTTTGCCGCATTCGAGCAAACGGCCGAGATTCATGACACCGATGCGATCGGCCATCGCAAAGGCTTCCTCCTGGTCGTGCGTCACCAGCACGGTGGTGATGTTGAGCTCGCGCTGCACCTGCCGGATCGTCCGGCGCAGCTCCTCGCGAATCTTGGCGTCCAACGCACCGAAGGGCTCGTCGAGCAACAGCACCTGCGGCTTGTGAGCCAGCGCCCGTGCCACCGCGACGCGCTGCTGCTGGCCGCCGGACAGCTGCGTGGGCAAACGTTCGTCCATTCCTTCCAGCGCCACCAACCGCAGCAACTCCTTGCTGCGCGCCCGGCGATCGGCGGCCTTCATGCGCCGCACCTTCAGCGCGAACTCGATGTTCTCGCCCACGGTCATGTGGCGAAACAGGGCGTAGTTCTGAAAGACCAGGCCGACGCCGCGGTTGCGGGCCGATACGTGCGTGACATCATTGCCGTGCAACGCGATCCGGCCATGATCGACACCGGTCAGGCCGGCGATGGCGCGCAGCAGAGTGCTCTTGCCGCTGCCGCTGGGGCCGAGCAGCACGAAGAACTCGCCCTCGCCGACCTCGACGGAGACATCGTTGACGACCGGAGAGCCCTGATACCGTTTGGTGACTTGATCGAGCGTAATGGACATAGGGGCGCGAGCTTACCGACCGGGTGGTTGTAAGGTCAGTCTCGATCGGGTAACAAAACGGTTACAAACCCCATTGCGGAATTTCTCCATGCCACTGCCTGCCTACGAAAAGCTCGGCTCCTTCTATCTCGGCCGCGAGGTCGATCCGGGCACCCTGAAGGACCGGCCCGAGCTGCTCTTGTATGACTCACGCGACCTGACCACCCACGCCGTGTGCGTCGGCATGACCGGCAGCGGCAAGACCGGCCTGTGTCTGTCGCTGCTCGAAGAGGCGGCCATCGACGGCGTGCCGGCCATTGCCATCGATCCAAAGGGCGACATCGGCAACCTGCTCCTCACCTTCCCCGAGTTGCGTCCGGCGGACTTCGCGCCCTGGGTGGACGCGGGCGAAGCGGCGCGCAAGGGCATGACGACCGACGCCTTCGCGGCGGCCACAGCCGAGACCTGGCGCAAAGGGCTGGCCGAATGGGATCAGGACGGCGAACGCATCAAGCGCTTCCGGGAAGCAGCGGACATCGCGATCTACACACCGGGCAGTGCGGCGGGTCGGCCGTTGTCGGTGCTGCGTTCCTTCGGCGCTCCTTCGCCGGAACTGCGCGCAGATGCCACGGCGCTGCGCGAGCGCATTGCCGCTACTGTCTCCGGTCTGCTCAGCCTGATCGGCGTCGACGCCGATCCGATCAAAAGCCGTGAGCACATCCTGCTGTCGACCCTGCTCGACCGGGCCTGGAGCGCGGGGCGCGACCTGGATCTCACCGCGCTGATCCAGGGCATCCAGAAGCCCGGCTTCGACAAGGTGGGCGTGCTCGACCTGGAAACCTTCTATCCCGCCAAGGAACGGCTGCAACTGGCGATGGGACTCAACAACCTGGTGGCCGCACCCGGCTTCGCCGCCTGGCTGCAAGGCGAGCCGCTGGACGTGCAGCGGCTGCTGTTCACCGCTGAGGGCAAGCCGCGCATTGCCGTCATCTCGATCGCGCACCTGAACGATGCGGAGCGCATGTTCGTGGTGACGCTGCTGCTCGGCGAAGTGGTTGCCTGGATGCGACGCCAGTCTGGAACTTCGAGCCTGCGCGCCCTGCTGTACATGGACGAGATCTATGGCTATTTCCCGCCCTCGGCGCTGCCGCCGTCCAAGCAGCCGCTGCTGACACTGATGAAACAGGCGCGCGCGTTCGGCCTGGGCGTGGTGCTCGCGACCCAGAATCCGGTGGATCTCGATTACAAGGGACTCTCCAACGCCGGCACCTGGCTCATTGGACGGTTGCAGACCGAGCGCGACAAGGCGCGGGTCATCGAAGGCCTGCTGAGCGCGGGCAACGGTCTCGATAAATCCCAACTCGATTCATTGCTGGCCAATCTCACCGGCCGGGTGTTCCTGATGCGCAATGCGCACGACGATGCTCCGGTGCTGTTCCGGACACGCTGGGCCCTGTCGTACCTGCGCGGGCCCCTGACGTTGCCCGAGATTGCGCGACTATCGCCGGCGCCGGCCGCAACGAGCGAGAAAGCGAGCATCCACGCAGCAGCACCGATATCTGTCGACGCAAAGGAGCGGATGCCCAAGCCCGTCATCCCGACCGGCGTGCGCGAGTACTACCTGCATCAAGGACAAGGCACCCACTCCGACTACGTTCCACACGTGCTGGGCACGGCCCGCATGCACTTCGTCAATGCACCGGCTGGCATCGATGTCTGGGAAACGCGCTCCTACCTGGCACCGGCCGAAGACGATCGACCTGACTGGTCGCAGGCGAGCGTCAGCGCCGACCTGAAAGACCAGCTCGACCAGGAAGGCGCGGCGGATGCCGGGTACGCCGCCACGCCTGCCGCGCTGCTGCGCGCTGAAAACTATCCAAAATGGCAGAAGCAGCTCGCAAGCTACGTCCACGAATCGGCCGGTCTGGATATCTTTCGCTGCCCGCTGATCGGTGCGACAGCCGCACCCGGCGGCAGCGAAGCCGATTTCCGCGCGCGCATTTCCTTGACATTGCGCGAGAGGCGGGACGCGGCCGTGGAAGCGCTGCGTCGCAAATACGCACCGAGGCTGACCACGCTCCAAGATCAAAAGCGCCGCGCGCAAGAGCGGATCGAGCGCGAACGTTCGCAGTTGTCGCAGCAGAAAATGCAGACCGCGATTTCTGTCGGTACCTCCATTCTCGGCGCGCTGTTCGGCCGCAAGAAACTCAGCGTCGGCAACGTCGGCCGGATCGGTACGGCCGCACGCAGCGCCGGCCGCATCGGCCGCGAAAGCGACGACGTGTCACGCGCCGAAGAAAGCCTGGAAGTATTGCAGCAACGTCACACGGATCTGGAGAACGAGCTGGCACAGGAAATCGGCCGCTTACAGGGTGATTACGATCCGGCCGCCGCGACCATCGATCGGGTTCAGGTCAAGCCACGCAAGTCCGACATCGAGATCAAGGAGTTGGCGCTGGTCTGGGTACGGCGCTGAGGCTGTGAAAGCCGGCGCGTCATTCGCAGTGACCCTGCAAATGACGCGCTGCCTGGCTGCTCACTGTCGTGACATGCTGGGCGTGGTCGTGCCGGCCTGATTCTCGGTGAAGATCAGCTCGACACGGCGGTTCTGCTGCCGCCCGGCAGCAGTGTCGTTGCTGGCGATCGGAAATCCCTCGCCCTTGCCCATGGCCGAGATCTGACCGCCCGACACGCCCCGCTGCATCAATGCTGCCTGCACCGAGCTGGCGCGATTCTCCGACAGTGTCTGGTTGAAGTCGGTCGAGCCGGTGCTGTCGGTGTGGCCTTCGATCTGCACCTGGCGCGCCGGATTCTCGTTCAGTGCCCGGGCCAGGCGATCGATCGTGGCATAGGCACCCGGCTTCAGCGACGACTTGCCGGTGTCGAACAGCACATCGCCCAGCGTCAGCACCAGGCCGCGCTCGGTTTTCTGGGCCTGAAGATCCTTCAGCTCATCCTCCAGACTTTGTGCCCGCATACGCGCCGCCTCCACTTCGCGGTTACGAGCCTGCAACAGTACTTTCTGGCGCTCCCCTTCGGCTTGGGCGAGCTCGTCCTTGGCCTGTGCCAACAGAATCTTCTCGTTAGCGATCTGTGCATTGCGAGTCGCCACCAGGGATTGATAGCGAATGTCCTCGAGCTTGCCGCCGCTCTCCATCAACTGGTTGGCCGTACCCAGCGACTTGCGCGCATTCGAGATGTTTTCCGCGGCAACACCCGCGCGCGGTGAAGACTCGACCTGCGCGACGATGGCCCGCGCCGTTTCCAGTTCCTCGATGGGCCGCTCGGGCGTGGAGCTGCAAGCCCCAAGCGCTGCTGTGCCTGCCAGTATCAGTGCAATCTGTAGCCGTCTCATGGGTCACCTCCGGAAACGAAGTCGGGCTTCGGGCTAGCGCGACGAATTGCGTTCGGCTTCTTCCCGCAAAGTGCGAATGCTGGCCAGCAGCTCATCGGCTGCCTTGCGAGCGCCGGCGCTCTGCGACTTTGCAACGGCGAGCTGCGCATCGAGCTCGGCCATCACCGCCAGGCGTTGGGCTTGCTGTTCGTCTTTCTTCTCTACGGCCTGCTGAGCCTGAGCGAACCGTTCCTTGGCCTGCTGCAACTCCACCGCACCTGCTTCGGAGTTGCCGATCGCCCCCTGTGCCTGCTGAACCGCAGTCTCGCTACGGGCCACCTGCTGACGGGTCATCTCGCTCACTCCACCGCATCCGCTCAGCGCTACGAGCAGCAGCGCCCCGCCGGTAATCACCAGTGACTTGTCCACGACATTTCTCCCATCCAGCGGCGGGCCATCCGCCGATATCTGTTCTGTGGGTCCATAACGCCGGCTACTTCGAGCCAGTTCCTGCTGTCGCAGACGAAAACGACCCTCCTTCGAATTCGAAGGAGGGATTTGAGGGAGGGGGATTCGACACCCCGGCCGGTTCCAGTGCCTGAAAGCAAGCCCAGGGTTGATCTTCGCCGCGGGAGTCCGTAACACTTGCGCAACTCCCGCGGCCTGATGGAAGCGCTCAAGTGCGTCGACAGACTTTCCCAATCCTGGTGGTTTTCCTATCAGTACTCATGGCAGCCGGTTGCGGTTCGCGCACCCAGGAGCCGACCGTAGGCACCTATCGCGCCACGCTCAGCCTGCCCGGCGGCGAAGCGCCGTTCGGACTGGAAGTCGCCAGCGAGAACGGCAATTACGTTCTCTACCTATCCAACGGCTCCGAACGCACGCGCGTGCCGAACGTGAAAGTGGCCGATGGCGAGCTGCTCGCCAATTTCCCCGGCTATGAGAATTCGCTGCGCGCGCAGACACACCGCAAAAGCCTGGAAGGCAGCGTCACGCTGATCAAGGACGGCGGTGTCGAGCAGGTGATCCCGTTCAAGGCGACGCTCGGCGAGCAGTACCGTTTCTTCGCCGAGCCCAGGACGGACAATGCGGACGTCGCGGGCCGCTGGGAAGTGGCCTTCACGAACGACAAGGGCAAGGCATCCACCGGCGTCGCGGTGCTCGAGCAGCAGCACGATCACGTGACCGGCACGGTGCTGACACCGACCGGCGATCACCGTTTCCTCGAAGGCCAGGTGCGCGGCAATGAGGTGCTGCTGTCCACCTTCGCCGGCGGCCTCGCCTATCTGTACAAACTGAAAATCGGCAGCGACGGCGCTCTGCACGGCGAGTACTGGCAGGGACTGAAGAGCCACGAGACGGTCGCCGCGAAGCGCAATGACGACGCCAAGCTGGAGCAGATCGCGACCACGCTGAAGCCCGAAGCAGGACAATTCGAGTTCACCTTCGACGACCTCGACGGCGAACCGGTCTCGCTCAGCGACGAGCGCTTTCGCGGCAAGGTGGTCCTGGTGACGCTCGGCGGCACTTGGTGCCCGAACTGCCACGACGAAGCGGTGTTCCTCGAACCCTTCTACAAGGAATATCAGGCCAAGGGCTTCGAGGTGGTCGCGCTCATGTTCGAACGTCACGGTGAGTTCGCCAAAGCAGCAGCGGCGGTACGCAATTATCGCGACGATTTCGGCATCACCTTTCCGCTGCTGATCGCCGGCGTCTCCGACAACGACGACGCCAGCCAGAAGCTGCCCACGCTGAGCGGCGTGTACGGCTATCCCACCGCGATCTTCATCGACAAGCAGGGCAAGGTCCGCAAGATCCACACCGGTTTCACCGGCCCCGCCACCGGCGAGCACTACCAGGAATACGTGCGCGAATTCCGCGAGCTGGTGGATGAGTTGCTGGCGGAACCCGGTGCCACCGCCTAATTCTGCGCCAGCGCTGTTTCGCGGCTGAGCGATTCGATCATCCACGACGGTACGCCGTCGCGTTGCAGTTGCGCCGTCGCCGTTGTGAACAGTGCGCGGCCTTCTTCGACACGGCCCTGGCGCATCATGATCTTCGCGCGCAGCGCATCGAGCCTCACGCCCCAGGCACTGCCACCCAGCGACATGCGCAACACCTCGGGCTGCAGCTGCGCGCTCAGATCGACTGCTTCATCGATTCGGTCCGCATCGGTGAGGGCGGCAGCCAGCCAGTAGCTCGCCGCCTGTACGTCAGGGCTGCCGTCTCCGAACACCGCCATGAAACCGGTGCGCGCTGCGGAAAGTTTGTCGATCGCCGCTGGTAGCTGACCCTCGTAATAGTCGATCACTCCCAGTGCTCGCAGCGCGTCGAGACCTTTTTCCTGCTGTTCGCCGATACTGCGCAGCAGCTCCCGCCCCTTGCTCAGGTGAGCGCTGGCGGCGTCGAAACGGCCGATATCCAGATAGAAATTGCCGACCTGGACCAGCGCCTGGCCGCTGGTCAGTGCATCCACGTCGCCGATGCCGGACTCGATCTGATGCAGCGCCCGCAGGAATTCGCGCTCGGCGTCGGCAATCCGCCCGGTATGTCGCAGCGCTTCGGCATATCCCAGGCGCGCGTACGCCATGAGCGCCGGGCCGATGGCCGCTTCGTCGTGCTGCGGGCCGAGCAGATCGGAGTAGACCGCCTGCGCCTCGGCATGCCGACCCAGGCAGTTCAGGCTCTGACCGATCCAGGAACGGATGTTGTAGCGGTTGTAATCGGCTTCGGCGCTGCTGCCCAGATCGAACTGTTCCGCCGCTTCGAAATCGTTCAGCGCTTGTTCGCAGTCCTTGCGCGTCGCGCGCAGCATGCCGCGCAGTGCATGTCCTTTCATGGCGATGACGCTGTTACGCAGCAGACGCGGACCAAGCAGATCCAGCCCGCTCAGCACGGTCTCGGCCTCCAGGAATTTCGATTGTTCCAGCAGCAGCCCGGCGAACGTGTACAGGCCATCGAGCGTCTTGTCGTGGGTCGGCCCATAGGCGCGCTCGAGCAGTTCCACGGCCAGACGCTGTTGTTCTTCGGCCGCCGGATAATCGCCGAGTCCGCCCAATCCCTGACCGATGGCCAGCCGGATCCGGCCTTCGCTGGCCGGATCGCCGCTGAAGCGCTCGCCGACACTGGCAGCCGCGTTCTTCAGCACGCGCAACATGGTTGGATCGGGATCGGTGTCGGTCTTCAAAGCGCCGGTGTTGGCCAGCACGTCCGAGTTCAGAAAATCATTGATGGCGTCGGTGCGCGCGCCGGCAATCTCGGCATCGCGATACAGCCACAAGCTCACGGCACAACCGACGGTAAGGGTGAACAAGGCCGCGGCAATCCACGGGCGCCGGGCGCGACTGCGTTGCAGAGCTTCGCTCGCTTGCTTGGCAGCAGCTTCGGCAGCCGATGCACGCTGCCGTTCCAGGCGACGTGCATCGATGTTCCGCAGCCGCTCGCCCAGTTCAGCGACGTTGGCGAGCCGTAGCGCTCGCTCGCCATCGGTGGCCGCAGCGATGTCTTCGCGCAATAGCTCGTCGGGCACGTCGCGCTCCCAGCCCGGCAGCATCGGCTTGCGCAGATCCGTCACGACCAGCTGATACAGGATCATCCCCAAGGCGAACAGATCGCTCTGCACCGTCGGCACCTGGCCGGCGAGCAATTCCGGCGCGAGATACAATGGCGTGCCGCTGGTGGAGTCGCCGAGTACGGCCTGTGTGTGCGTCAGGCCCAGGCGCGTGATGCCCATCTGCGCCAGACGTCCAGGTTCCAACAGACGGCCGCTGCCGAAATCGGTGAGCTGTATCTGCCAGCCGCCAGCGGGCCGTGCTGCGACCAGCACGTTGGCGGGTTTGAGATCCTTGTGCAGCACGCCTACGCTGTGAGCCGCTGCCACGGCGTCGGCAATCTGCAGGAACAGTTCGAGCCGCCCGGGCAACGGCATCTGGGCCAGTCGCCGTTCGGTTTCGGCCCATTCGAGCAGGTTCTGCCCGCCGTACTCGCATTCGAGAAAGAACGGCGGCACTTCGAAGTTCCAATCGACGATGCGCGCAAAGCCGGGATGCTCGCCCAGGCTGTCGCGCAGCACCCGAAAGAGCGTGGCCTCACGTTTCAGGGCGGCAAGCCGCTCCCCGTCCGGACTGAATTTGTAGACGCGCAGCTCCCGGGTCTTCGCATGCCGGGCGGTCCACACCTCGCTGCCGCTGGAACCTCCGATCGGCGCTTCCAGCACGAAATGTGCCCGCCCCGGCACGGCTCCGCCGCTCTTCAGATCCAGATTGCTGGCAAACGCACGTCCCACGGCAATGCGCTCCAGGGTTCCGACGAAGCGATAACCCACGCGCGGCTGGGTGTGGATGCGTTCGGCGTGCTCCGGACCGAGCGCGCTGCGCAATTTCGCGACGGCGTTCGCCAGGACGTTTTCGACCGTGGGACGCCCCTCCCACACCGTAGCCAGCAACTCGTCCTTGGTCACCACTTCGCCGGCATGCGCCAGCAGGTACGACAGGATCTCCAACGGCTTGCGCTGCACCTCGACCGGCTCGCCCGCCAGGCGCAGCTCGAACCGGGCCTGGTCGAACTCGCACTCGCCGAAGCGATAGCGGTACAGCGACGGCTTCGCCGTTGGCGGCGGCGTGCTCATCGGACCCTCTGCGTGTCGGCATCGACCATCTCAAGTCCTTGGTTAGTCAGTCTTATTTTTCAAGTTAGAGATTGGTTAGGAAGTCGTGAGGACTCCCTGCGCGGTGGTCCGGCCAACTCTCGCCGCAACCGAGCGCGGGGAAGTTTAGCCCAGCTTTTTCCGCCCGCCACATCGTAATCATTGCTGGGAGATCAAGGAGGCCGCCGTGATGCGCGACTCTCACAGGCAATGCCTGGCATTGACGGCTTGTGCGCTGCTGAGCGCCTGCGCCCGCGAGCCCTCCGAAGCCGAGATCCGACAAGCCACGCAAACCATGCTGACGAGCCGCTACGCCAATCCGTTCACGCAGCCGGCCACGGAGTTCGCCGGTTCCGCCCGGGCCATCGAGATTCGCCGGCTGCACAAGCTCGGCTGCCGCAAGTCCGTCGCGATGGACGGTTATCGCTGCGACATCGAGCTCGAAGTCAGCACTTTCGGCATGCCGCAGCAGGATCGCAGCAGCGTACGCATGGTGCGCGGCAAGGACGGTTGGGTGGCCCTGCGGCGCTAAAGCGAAGCCAGGAATTTTGTGGCCGGCGACGCCGGCCACGGTACGAGGAGTCTGCAAGAAATGATCGCAAGAATCGCAAGCCACGCCCTCCTGGCCGCGCTACTGGCATCGCTCGCCGCCTGCGGCAAAGCGCCGCCGAGCAGCGCGGGTTCGCCAAGCGCATCCGGCAAGACGGCAACGCCGGCCGCTGGGTCGGCCAGCGCCGAAGAAGTCGCCGAGGAAGCGCGCGGCAAGCTGCGCTGTCCGGCCAAGATCAAGATGCCGGCACGGGCCAACGCAGCACCGGTGGACGACGTGGTGGGTGTGCGTCCCGGCATGAGCTACGACGAAGCGACCAACGTCGTGCTGTGCACGCACGACCTGCTGGTTGCGCAGCCTGATACGTCGCGGCGCTTCAACATCAACACTTACGGCCAGACGCTACGCCAGGGATTCAGCGCCCGCTTCGCCGAGCCGCGCGTGCAGAGAACGTCCAAGCAGATCATGGAGGACATGCAGCGGGACTTCATGGCGCGCTCCAACAACGCGGTGCGCCAGGACATGAAGCCCGGGCAGTCCAAGTGGTATGTCAGCACCATGGGAACGCCGGGCGAGGAGCGCGTCATCGCCGTGGCCCGCGAGGAATGGTTCGAGGAAGGCAGCAACCCGACGCTCGACAGTGTCGAGCAGGCGTTACTACAAAAGTACGGCACCCCGACGCGCAGTACGCCTACCGGACAGGGCAAGCAATTGACATGGGCCTACGATCCGTTCGGACGGCCCATCACGGAAACCTCATCGCTTTACAACAAGTGTCATGGCAGCGCCGACCCGGACGGCGGCACCAACTTCTCGCCGGATTGCGGCATCGTGGTCGCCGCCCAGGTGCAGGCGCTGCGTGAAAATCCCGGCCTGAGCCAGTTCCTGCAAGTCGGTGTGATCGATCAGGCCAATGGCTACGAAGCGATCACCGGCACCGAGCAGGCGCTGCAACAGCTCGATGAGCAGCGTAAGGCGCAGGAGCTCGAAGCCGCCAGCAAGAACGCCAAGAAGCCCAAGCTGTGAGCGAGCCCATGCACCGCCTGATTCTCCTCGCTGCAATCCTGGCCAGCGGCTGTTCGGATCCGCCTGCGGGCGCGGCATCCAGCGCAACCGCATCGGGTCCTGCGCAGGGCACTCGATCTGATTCCGCTACTGGCGTGGCGCAGGCGGACGCTTCGGGCAACGGCGCCGCTGCCGCTGCAACCGGCAACGTCCGCCCGGCCCTCAACGGACGCAAAGGCGAGATCGTCAATCCAGACGACAACACGGTGGTCTTCCTTTATTACGACCTCGCCGGCCTGACACCGCCGCTCGATCGCTGGGTCGAAGACGACAACCGAGTGACGTTTGCGCAGCCGATCGACAAGGCCGGACTACGCACGGCGATCCGCGCCGAGCTCGAATCGGCCGCCGCTGCCGTGCACGACATCGGTTTCATCCGCCTCTCCATGAATGCCAGGCTGAGCGACTACGACCCGTCCTACGGCGAGTTTACGGTGGGCGCGTTGGCGCCCAGCTCGGTCGTTTCGTTCGACGCCTTCAAACAGAAGGTATCGCTGCGTTTCGGCAACGGCAGAACCGCCCAGATCTGGCGCGTGCCGCCGGACCAGGCACAGGCGGTGCGCGACAAGGTCGGCTACTTCAGCAACGTTTCGCTCGATGCGCTGCTGCGAATCACGAGCGTACAGCCCGGTCCATCGGGCGGCACCCTGACCACGGAAGTGGTCGAGTACGAATTGCGTGAGAACCAGCGCGGCATCGCCGTTGGCCGCGTTCGAGTCGAGTAGCGCTGAACTGCAATCCGGAGACTGTCATGAAATCCAACCATCGATTCCACTCGAGCCTCGCCCTGTCGCTGTTCGCGGCGCTGGGACTGTACGGCGCCTCGACACGAACCGCGACGGCGCAGAGTTGCTCACCGCAGCAGTTCTGCAGCGAGGTCGCGACGTTCGCCGCTTCCATCACCGATTTCCGGACCAGCGCTGCGGGTTCCTCGCGTCTGGCAACCGCGACGGTGCGCATCAGGAACAAGACGGACCGGCCGCTGGTGCTTGGCTACGTGCAAGGCTCCGGCGTCGTGATCGACGAATTGGGCAATCGCTATGCGATCGATACTCGGGATGCGAACAACGTGCGCGCCATCGGCATCATCACGCGCACCACGTTCGATCCGAAGTTCACCCTGCAACCGGGCGAGAGCAGCGATGCGCGTTTCCAGTTCAGCTGGTATGCCGGCAACAAGGTGATCGGCACGGTTTTCCAACTGGAAGCCACGCTTCGTGAGATCGACCCCGCGGCCGGCACGCAGCTGAAACTCGGCCGTGAGCACGTGGTGCAGTTCCATGCCCTGACCGACGGCGCACTGGCAGCAAAGGCCGAAACGCCGGAGCCTGCTGCGACTGCTGCTGCCTTGGCGGCGCCGGCACCCGAATCGACCGCCGCAACGGTAGTACCTGTTGTCGACGCGTGCGCATCGCAGCCGCGCTGCTATAACGCCGGTCCGTTCACGGCGCAGGTGACCCAGGTCACCACCAGCCAGTCCGGCAGCAGCCACCTGGTGCGCCTCAACATACGTTTCCACAATATCAGCACGCAACCGCTCATCCTGGGTTACACCCAGAGCTCGGGCACCATGATCGACAATTACGGCAACCGCTACACCATCGATTGGCGCTACCCCAACCACGTCACGGGCATCGGCCTGGTGACATCGGGCAAGGCCGATCCGCAGTTCGTGCTCAATCCCGGCGAGTCCCGCAATGCCGCTTTCGAGTACAGCCGCTACGTCGGCAAGACCGCCATCGGCACCGCGTTCAACCCGGACCTGGCAGTCGAACAGCTGCAGGTCCTGCCGAGCCAGCAGGTGCGCTCGATCCGCGAGTACAGCATCAACTATCCGAATCTCTCTGCCGGCACGCTGGTGGGCGACGGCAGCAACGCGCTGGAGAGCATCAACAACGTGAGCGAAGCCGGCCGGCAGCTGACCGAAGGCCTGAAGTCGCTGTTCAAGAAAAAGAACTGAACACACCGCAGCGCCTGCCAAACGTCAGTTCCGAGTCAGCCTTCTGGAGGAACGTATCCTTCGCAGTCAACGTGCGTGACGGGACTGCCTGCGATGGTTCACGCTCATCGATGGAGACAGTCATGAAAACGCTGACATCCAAACAGATCAGGCTGGCGTCGCTGACGGCGATGGCCCTTGGCGTGGGAGCTCTCGTCTCGACTTCTTCCCAGGCCGCCACTGTCGATCAGGAAACGAGCAGCATCACGGTGCATTACGGAGACCTGAATCTCTCCAAATCGCGGGACGTTAATACGCTGTACATCCGCCTGCGCGACTCCGCCAAGGACGTTTGCGGCGACGACGAAGCCATTACCGAGCTCTGGAAACTCGACGGCATCTCGCGCTGCGAACAGCAGGCCATCGCGAATGCCGTGGCCAAGGTCGATCACCCGAGGCTCACGGCGCTGTATGACGAGCGCTATCCACAAGAAGCGCTGGCGCCTGTCGCCATGAAGAGCCCGGTTCATGTGTCCACCGTGACGCTCGGCCTGTTGTCGGGCAACGAAAAGACGCAGGCGCTTTCGTGAGCGCAGCACGATCCCGGCCGGGCTGATGCCTTGCCGGGATCAGCCGCGCACCCGGCACCAGAGAAAAGGTGGCATATGAACGCTCTTCACACTGCACGTAGCTGCGTAGCGTTTGCGGTTCTTGCGATGGTCCCGCTGGGCGCCTCATTCGCTGCGAACGTGCCTTTGACGTCCACGGCACAGATCCCGTTCGTCAACTTCGGCGGCATCCACGACTGGCAGGCCGACCGCGAGAAGGGCGTCTGGATCGAAGATGCCCACCACAAGTGGTACTACGCGACGCTGATGGGCCCGTGCCTGGGCCTGGATTTCGCGACTCACATCGGATTCGACACGCGCCCCGTCGACACTTTCGATCGCTTCAGCAAGATCGTCGTGCCCGGCTACGGCCGATGCGCGGTGCGGAATTTCACGGCGAGTGATCCGCCGCCCTCGAGGCAGCAGGCGGCGGCCAAGTAGTCGCAGATTCTCATCCGGGGTCCGCTCGGCTCGACACATGAACCGCAAGCGTTTCGACAGGCTGATGACGCGCGTGATCGTGATCATGGCGGCGACGTTGATCGGCATCGCGCTGATACTGGCCGTCCGGTCCATCGATCAGCCGGGCACGCTGCAATGGGCCCACACCTCGCCGGGTGGGCTCCTTTAAACAGTCGCTGGAAACAGGATCTCCATCGAAACGCCTTTACCGTCCGGGCCTGCGTCGATCGACATTCTGGCGCGGTGCAGCTGCGCAACTTCGTGCACGATCGCAAGACCCAGGCCGCTGCCGGTGCCCAGCGTATTGCTGGCGCGAAAGAATCGCTCCATGACCCGTTCGCGTTCCGCCGGAGGGATTCCGACTCCCGTATCGGTAACGCGCAGGTAAGGCAGGCCATCCTTCTGCCCACAGTGCACCGTCACCACTCCCCCTCTGGGCGTATAGGCGATCGCGTTGTTGACGAGATTGCCGAGTGCTTCGGCGAGTAGCCACTCCACACCCTGCACGGTTGCCGGCTCCATCTGCGCTCCCAGGTCGATTCCGGCGATGTCCGCCGATGCGATGCGTTCCGTGACGGCGTCTTCGACCAACCGTGGAAGATCGACCGCAACTCGTTCCCAATGGAGATGGGCTGCTTCTTCCGAGCGCGCCAAGGTCAGCAGTTGCTGCGTCGTACGCGAGAGATGCCGAGCACCGTCGAGTACTGCGAGCAACCGTTGCCGCAGCGCAGAGTCTCGCTCCTCGTTGCTCATCAACTCCAGTTGCGCGCAGATGCCGGTGAGCGGTGTACGCAGCTGATGGGCGGCGCTCTCGATGAAGCGGCGTTGTGCTTCGCTCGTCGTACGCACCGTGGCGAAGAGTCGATTCAGCGTCTGCACGACGCTGCGTATTTCCACTGGAACCGCCGTAACGGACAGCGCGGAAAGATCTTTCGGCGAACGTTTCTCGATCTGCGCTTCGACGTCGTGCAGGGGATTCATCGCGATACGCACGCCAAGCAGAATCATTGCGAGGATGACGCCGAACTCCCCGAGATCCACCGCCAGGGACGTTGAAAGAATGGTTGCGCGAACCCGATCACGCTTGCGCAGCGTTTCACCGACGGTGATCGTCACCGGGCCGCTGCCTTCTTGCGGCGTGAAGCTCACGAGACGAATCGGCTCGTCGCGATAGCGCGCATCGCCTCGACGGGTGGCCGCGGAATGGCGTGCCAGATCCGGCAGATCCCGGTCGCCTGCAACATAACGGCCATCGCGCGTGGTGACCTTGAAATAGATCGAATCGTATTTGTCCTTGCGCAGCAGCGACACGGCTTCGGGTGGCAGAACCAGCAGCGGATTGCCATCCGCATCGCGGCGGACGTGATCGGCGATCGCCAGTGCCGAATCGAGCAGAGCCTGATCGTATACGTCCCGAAAGGGCGCTCCCGACGTCAGATAGTCGGTAAGCGTACCGAGCGTGAGAATGCCGATCGCCGGCAACAGCAGCAGGACCAGCAGGCGCCCGCGAATGGAGGGCGCAGTCTCCTCGTCAACCGTCTCGGTCCGTGGGTTCATCGATGCGATACCCCATGCCGCGCACCGCGCGTACCTGCGCAGCGTCGCCGAGTTTGTTGCGCAACCGGGACACGTAGACCTCGATTGCGTTGGGTGTGATCTCCTCGTCCCAGCCGGAAACGGCGCTCATGAGCCGGTCCTTCGAGACGATGCGCCCGGCACTGAGCATCAGGCATTCCAGAATCGACCATTCGCGATGCGTGAGATCGAGTGCCTGGCCGGCCACAGTGGCCCGCTTGTGGGCGAGCTCCAGCCGCAGCGATCCGAGTGTGAGCTCGGAGCTGGTGACCGCGTTCGAGCGGCGGATCAATGCACGGGCCCGGGCCAGCAGTTCGGGGATCTGGAAAGGCTTGGTGAGATAGTCGTCGGCACCGATGTCGAGGGCGTCGACGCGATCGGCCAGCCCGTCGCGGGCAGTCAACATGAGGATGGGAGTCGAAGTTCCCTGCTTGCGCAGGCTGCGCACGAGCTGCAGGCCGTCTTCCTTGGGCAGCCCGATGTCGCAGATCACCAGATCGAAGGTTTCCGCGTGCAAAGCGGACCGCGCCGCGTCCGTCGTACCCACGAGATCGGCTGCAAATCCACCGCTGCTGAGGCCACGTCGGACGGCGTCGCCGATGAGCGGATCATCTTCGACGATCAGCACTCTCATGCCCCAAGCCTAGCTCAGGGCATGGCAGCGGTGAATAGCGCTGCGCGATTCGGAGCCGTCGCAGCCGAACATCGAATCGGCGTGCTCAGCGCGCCGCCTGAGCAACCTCCGGTGCCGAGACTGAACTACGAGACTTGCGCGCCCTCGCCAACTGCACGCAATCACTACACGCGCCGTCAATCTCCCGTCTTCGACATCGACAACACCCGCGGGCACTGCGACTGCGGACACCAGGTCGAGACGATGATGTGCCAACCCTCACATTTGACGTCGATGAACTCCTGCGCCGCGCCGCGGTTCACGTAGCACGGCGGCACGAGGGTTTTGCGCAGCGGGTAACCCTGGAACCTGCCGCCGTTGGCGACTGTCTGCACGACCTCGTAGGACAGCGCCAGCGATGTTCTTCCTTCGACCCGAACCGCAATCCGCTCGTCGCCGACGTCGACCAGCATTTCGCTCCATTCCCCCTGGCAATTCCACTCGCTTCGTTCGCGAGCGCACTGGACCATGTAGTGGACGGGGCTCCCCTTGAACGTGCCATGAGACGCGCAATGCACCTCTGCGACTGCTGGCACGCTGGCACCACGACCGTACGTATGGCCATCGAGCGTCTGCATTGCCAGGCCGTGCGGATCCTGGCAGGCCAGGCGCTCGATGATCGCGCGCTCCGACGTCTGGAGTTGCAGTGGGTGGGTCTCGGCGGGCACGGCGCCTGCCGCGAACAGCACCAGGGGAACTGCGATGAGCAGGAGCAAGGGATGGCGTCGCATGGCCCAGAGAATACCAATACCGGCGCCAGCTTTTGACTACCGCCACCTGCCCGCAGCGACGCAGGGAAAGCCAACCCCGGAAGCAGGCCAGGGCGAGGTTGACTTGGGACCGCCGCGAAGCCAACCTGCCGCCTTCCCTCAAGGAGACTCCCGTGAATCAGTTTCTGTACAACGCCGAAGAGCGCGACGACCGGCCGGAAAAGAGCGAGCGCCCCGAGCCGCTGACCGAGCAGCTTTCGTTCAAGTCGCGCTTCGTGCTGGTGTTCGGCGAGATCAATCACAGCGTCGCCCGCATCACCTGCGAACGGTTGATTGCGCTGGCGCAGCAATCCGACGCGCCGATCCGGATGCTGATCTCCTCGCCGGGCGGCCATGTCGAATCGGGTGATGCGATTCACGACGTGATCCGTTTCATCAACGCGCCCGTGACCACCATCGGCACCGGCTGGGTGGCCAGCGCCGGCACGCACATTTTCCTGGCGGCCGACAAAGAGCGCCGGGTGTGCCTGCCCAACACGCGCTTCATGATTCACCAGCCCAGCGGCGGCGCCGGCGGCCCGGCCACGGACATTGCGATTCAGGCCAGGGAAATCCTGCGCGCGCGCGAGCGCATCGCCCAGACCATCGCCAAGCAGACCGGCATGTCGCTCGATAAAGTACGGGTCGACGTGGATCGCGATTTCTGGATGAGCCCGCAGGAAGCCATCGAGTACGGCATCGTCTCGCGCGTGGTCGAGTCGTACAAGGACGTGAAGTAGTCGACCATGCCTTCCTTCGACATCGTCTCCGAGCTGAACGCCCACGAGGTCGCCAACGCGGTCGATCAGGCCAATCGCGAAGTCGGCACCCGTTTCGATTTCAAGGGCACCAACGCCAAGTACGAGTTGAACGAGTACGTGGTCACGCTGGTCGCGCAGGCGGACTTCCAGCTCAAGCAGATGCTGGACATCCTCAAGCTCAAGCTGAGCAAGCGCGGCATCGACATCGCCTGCATGAAGGTCGACGAGCCGGTGTTCAGCGGCCAGACCGCCAAGCAGGTCGCCACCCTGCGCGAAGGCATCGAAACCGAGCTGGGCAAGAAGATCCAGCGGCTGCTGAAGGATTCCAAGCTCAAGGTGCAGGCGGCGATCCAGGACAAGCAGGTGCGCGTCAGCGGCAAGAGCCGTGACGAGTTGCAGGAAGCGATTGCCCTGGTGCGCGGCGGCAAACTGGAATTGCCGCTGCAGTTCACCAACTTCCGCGACTGACCCATGCACTCTCGGCGTCGGCTTTCTCGACGCCGTGCACTTTCGCCAGCTCGGCACGTCGGCGCCTGCAAACCCGAAAGGGCGTGCGAATCAGCGGTTCTCCGCGCCGTACGCCTGCCATTCCTTGCCGACGATCAGCCGCGCGCCGCGGCTGAAGGTCATGTACGACCAGGCCCACTGGATCAGCACGATGATGCGGTTGCGAAAGCCGCTCAGCCGATAGATGTGGACGATCAGCCAGACCCACCAGGCGAACCAGCCGGACAGCTTCAGGCCGAAGATCTCGCAGATGGCGCGGCTGCGGCCGATCGTGGCGAGTTGACCGAGATCGTGATAGCGAAACGGAGTGCGCGGCTGGCCTTTCACGTCATTGACGATGGTCCGCGCCGCGTAGATTCCCTGCTGCATGGCGACCAGCGCCACACCCGGCAGGGGCTTGCCATCCGCGCCGGTGGATCGGGCGAGATCGCCGGCAATGAAAACTTCCCTGTGCCCGGCGATGGTCAGGTCCTCACCGACGATCACCCGGCCGACCTGATCGACCGGTGCGCCGAGCGTCTTGCCGACGTCAGCCGCGCGCACGCCAGCAGCCCACAGCACGGTGGATGAAGCGACCTGCTCGTTGCCGATCACGACGCCTTCGGCAGTGATGTTCGTTACCCGCGCCGCGGTCCACACTTGCACGCCAAGCGACTCGAGATCGCGCATGGCTCGCGCCGCCAGCTTGGCATCGAAGCTCGGAAGGATTCGCGGACCCGCCTCGACCAGGATGACGCGGGTCTGCCGCGGATCGATGCTGCGAAAATCTTTGGCGAGCGTGTAACGACTCATCTCGCCGATGGCGCCTGCGAGTTCGACGCCGGTAGGTCCGCCACCGACGACGACGAAAGTAAGATGGCGTCGGCGTACGTCGGGGCTGGTCTCGCGCTCGGCGGCTTCGAAAGCCTCCAGCACGCGCCGCCGGATCTCGGTGGCTTGCGGCAACGTCTTGAGGCCGGGTGCGTTCGGCTCCCACTCCTCATGACCGAAGTACGCATGCTGTGCGCCGCAGGCGAGCAGCAGGTAGTCGTAATCGAACTCGCCGGTGTCCGTAACCACTTTGCGCGCCTCGATGTCGACGCGGGTCACCGTCGCCTTGATCACGCGAACGTTGCTGCCGGAAAGCAGGCTGCGAATGGGGGCGGCAATTTCAGCGGGACTCAGCGCCGCCATTGCGACCTGGTACAGCAGCGGCTGGAACAGATGATGATTTTCGCGATCGATCACCGTGACGTCGAACTCGCGCTTGTTGCGCAAGCGCCGGGCCGCATTCAGGCCGGCAAAGCCGGCGCCGACGATGACGACCTTCTTCAAGCGTCCTCCCGGCCATCCCCGATGCGCTGCCGTGCCCATTCCAGCACCGGCTCGATGCGCGGCGAAATCAGCTTCTGAGCCAACTCGCCGTCCACCCAGCGATACTCGTTGTGCTCGGGCCGGCCGAGCTCGGCGATGACCGGCAGCGTCACTTCGATGGTGCGAGTGCGAGCCAGATAGTAGCGGGCGACCTTGCCGCGGCTGTAGGGGCCGGTTTCGATGTGCTCCTGGCCCCAGGCGAATTCGAGATCCTCGATCAGCGATTCTTCGCGGACTTCACGGATGGCGGCGGCCAGCGGCTCTTCGCCCGCTTCGACCATGCCCTTGGGGAAGTCCCAGTGATTGAAGGCGCGCAACAACAGAAAACGCCAGCCTTCGGCGCTCTCGCGCACGACGACCACACCGGCTGACAATCTCGTGGGACGAGGCGACATGCAGGCAAGTATAGCCAAGCTGGTTGCGTGGCTGGCGGATTGAAGGAATGCGACCACCGGTACCGCCCGAGTCCACAAAGGCCCGAGCCTCGACGCCGGTTCGCCCGGTGCCGAGGCCCTGGTCATGTCGCTTGCTGAGTCGAGCGCTTACGCCGCTGCCTGATATTCCAGTACCCCGGCGACGGCGTGGATCACGGAGGCGATGCGCACGGCGCTCTGGATCGCCTCGCGGCTGACTGCGCCTTCACGCAGCTTGCGCTCGTGCGAGGTGATGCACATGCCGCAGCCGTTGACGGCCGAAACCGCCAGCGACAGCAACTCGAAGTCCAGCTTGTCGATGCCGGGATTGCCGATGATGTTCATGCGCAGACGCGCCGGCATGGTCTGGTACTCGCCGTCCTCGACCAGGTGCAGAAAGCGGTAGTACACGTTGTTCATGCCCATGATCGCGGCAGCGGCGCGGGCCGCACCCACGTGTGCGTCGTCCAGGCGCGGCTTCGCCCAGGCCTCGATGCCCTGCGTCAGCTGCGGGTTGCGCGCAGCGATCGCAGTCGACAGCGCCACGGCCGCAATCTGCTTCTCGGTCAGGCCCGGTGCACCCTGCGGGGTGAGCACGCTGCCCAGGTTGAGCTTCAGATCCCGCGCATAGTCGGGCAATTGGTCGCGAATGATGTCGAGAGACATGGAACCACTCCTTAAATAAAGCCGCATCGATCCGGTGGGTCGGTGCGAGCCGGATGGCCGGCCCGCACCGCCCGTACGCTTCGGGTGCGAATCAGGCAGCCTTCAGCGTGTCCTCGCCCTTCTTCCAGTTGCAGGGGCACAGCTCGTCCGTCTGCAGTGCATCCAGCACGCGCAGCACTTCTTCAGGGCTGCGGCCGACGTTCAGGTCGGTGACGTAGACGAAGCGGATCACGCCCTCGGGGTCGACCACGAACGTTGCACGTTGCGCCACGCCGGCTTCCGGATCCAGAACGCCGAGCGCGCTGGAGAGCTCACGCTTGATGTCCGAGAGCATCGGGAACGGCAGGTCGCGCAGCTCCTCCTTGTCCTTGCGCCAGGCAAGGTGCACGAACTCGGAGTCGATGCTCACGCCGTAGACCACGGCGTCGCGGTCAGCGAACTCGCGGTTGAGCTTGCCGAACGCGGCGATTTCGGTCGGGCACACGAAGGTGAAGTCCTTCGGCCAGAAGAACACGATCTTCCACCTGCCCGGATTGCTGTCCTGGGTGAACGGCTGAAAAGCGTTCGCCAGATCGTTCGAGACGACGCCAGTCAGCGAGAACTGCGGAAATTTCTGTCCAAGACTCAACATGTAAAGACCTCCTCAAAAAGACGCACCGCACTCAACGGCTCCGGTGGCGCGGATGACGAAAACTGGCTGCTGAACCGTGCCGGTCGGCCCGGTCCGCTGGCTACGAGAGGCATTCTGGGGGCGGGCATCGATCAATACCAATCGATTATTTACCCTGTCTCGATAGGTTATGACTATGGCCGATTTTATGGCAGTATCGGTACCGGCCGGCGCCCCGGCCGCCTCGACTTCAGTGACCCATGAACCTGCGTGATCTTCGCTATTTCGTAGCGCTGGCCGATACCCGCCATTTCGGCAAGGCGGCCGAACGCTGCTTCGTCAGCCAGCCGACGCTGTCGGCGCAGATCAAGAAGCTGGAGAACTATCTGGGGGTGCAGCTGCTCGAGCGCCAGCCCCGCAAGGTGACCCTGACGGAGACCGGGCAGAAAATCCTGCCGCTGGCGCGGCGCATCCTGCAGGAGAGCGACGAGATCGTTTCGCTGGCGCGCAACGAGCACGATCCGCTGTCGGGCAAGCTCAAGATCGCGTTCATTCCCACCATCGGCCCGTACCTGCTGCCGCTGGCCGCCCGCAAGCTGCGCAAGCAGTTGCCGCGCCTGAAACTCATGCTCTACGAGTACCAGACGCAACCGCTGCTGGAAAAACTGCGCGCCGGCGAAATCGAGCTGGGCGTGCTGGCGCTGCCGGTACCCACGGACGGGCTGGAAGTGCGCGAGCTGTACGAGGAATCGTTCACGGTCGCGGTTCCCAACCAGCACGCGCTGGCGAAAAAGCCGCACGTGAAGATCGACGATCTGAGCGGCGAGACGCTGCTGCTGCTGGAAGACGGCCACTGCCTGCGCGACCAGGCGCTCGACGTGTGCAGCCTGATCGACGTGAAAGAGAATGAAGACTATCGTGCGACCAGCCTGGAAACGCTGCGGCAGATGGTGGCGGCCGGATTGGGCATCACCCTGCTGCCGCAACTGGCGACCCGCGGCCCGTTCGGCTCCGGGCACGGCTTGGCCGTAAAATCCTTCGCCAAGCCCATTCCCTCGCGCACGGTCGGCGCAGTCTGGCGCAAGAGCAGCGCCAGAAGCGAAGCCATCAGTGCCGTCTGCGATGTGATTCGAACGACGATGAGTGAGAAGTCATGACCGTGATTCGCGTCTGCCTGTTCAGTGCAGTCCTGCTGCTCGCCGCTTGCGGCAAGACCGCCCAGGCGCCGATCGAAGTCCGCAATGCCTGGTCGCCGCTGACGCCGCCCGGCGCCACGGTGGCGGCGGTCTACGCTGAAGTCTCCGCGCGCCAGGCCGATACTCTGTTGAGTGCTTCCAGCCCGGTCGCCGAGACGACGCAAATGCACTCGACCCTCGAAGACAACGGCATGATGCAGATGCGGCCGGTATCGCAGCTGGCGCTGCACGCCGACGAAACGGTCCGCTTCGAGCCCGGCGGCCTGCACCTGATGCTGACCGGCCTGCGCCAGGCGTTGCCGGCGGATTCGCAGTTTGCGCTGACCCTGCACTTTGCCAAGGCCGGGGACGTCACCGTCACGGTCCAGGTCCGCCCGGCCGCGAACTGATGGATCGCGTTCCCAATCCCAACGACCTGCACGACGAGCAGATCGTTGCGCTGTTGCGCTCGGGCGCGCACGCGGCTTTGCTGAGCGCTTATTTCGGCGATCTCGCTTACCGGGAGCTCAGTCACCTGGCCAAGCTCGCCGCGATCCGTTACGACCATCGCGGACGTCTGGTCTACATTCTTCCCGGCATCATGGGATCGCGGCTGGGATCGGCACAGCACGACTCGGCCGGGCTGGTCTGGCTGCAGCCGGCGGCGATTGCCGAAGGCGCGCTGCAGCAACTGACGCTGCCGACGGCACGGCCGCTGCAAGCGGTCGGCATCATGCTGCCGGGCTATCTCAAACTGAAGCTGCAGCTGGAGATCGCCGGCTTCCGGCCGGTGTTCCATCCCTTCGACTGGCGCGGCGATCTGGATCAGCTGGGCCGCGCCTTCATGCAGACCATCGAGCGCTCGGGCGCGAACAGCGTATCGGTCGTCGCACACAGCATGGGCGGATTGGTCGCGCGCATGGCGCTTGCGTACGACAAGCATCGCCAGATCGAAAAACTGATTCAGCTCGGCGCACCGAACTCAGGGTCGTTCGCGCCGGTGCAAGCCATGCGCGCTGTCTATCCGACCGTACGCAAGATCGCGGCGCTGGATTCGCATCACAGCGCGGAAGAACTGGCGCAGTCAGTGTTCCGCACACTGCCGGGCCTGTATCAAATGCTGCCGGCGCCGTTTTTCGACGCCAGCGCCTGGCCGGACGATGGCTTCGCACCCGATCCCAAGCTGCTCGCCCAGGCACGCAAACTGCGCGAACGTCAGCCGAAAGCCGATGAACGCTGCTTCCTCATCGCCGGCGCCAACCAGGAAACCATCGTCGCGGCAACCCGAAACGATTCGCAGTTCGTCTACACGCTGCGCCGCGAAGGCGATGGCACCGTGCCGCTGGCGCTGGCTCAATGGCCCGGCGCCCGCAGCTGGTACATCGACGAGAATCACGGCGCCCTGACCAACAACAATGCCGTGCTGGCCGCCGTCGACGATCTGCTGAAAGTCGGTCACACGCGCCGGCTTGCGGATCAGCCGCCACCGGCCAACCCACCAACCGTCCGGCAGATCGACGACGCCACGTTGCGGGCCGAGGCCGCGCAGAAAGTCCGTTGGGAATCCCTGTCGCTGGACACCCGACGGCGCATTCTGGAACCGGTCATCTCGCCGGAATTTCTATCCGCCCCGCCGGCATGACCGGTCAACGCGGCGGTGAGTGAAGCCATTCCATTCCCTACTCTGGTCATGAGAGTAATTTGACGACCGGCCTCTTCTTCTGCCCTGGCATTAGGTATAGGCTTGCTCGGCTGCTGCATTCGCCGGCGATGTGCATGAAACATCGCGCTACGCTCGGATTAGGGGGCTCGAGTAACGGTGGAACCTACCGATACCAGGAATCCTGACTACTATCATCGTGTCGTCGATTGCCAATGGGCCTGTCCGGCTCATACCGACGTTCCCGAATACATCCGTCTCATCGCACAGGGCGAATTCACGCAGGCCTACATGGTCAATCGTGAATCCAACGTATTCCCGGGCATTCTCGGCCGGGTCTGCGATCGACCTTGCGAGCCGGCCTGCCGTCGCGGCCGCGTCGAGGATAAGCCCGTTGCCATCTGCCGCCTGAAGCGGGTCGCCGCAGATCATCGCGACGACGTCACGACGTTGCTGCCGCAAGCGCCGAAGCAGAAGAACGGCAAGCGCATTGCCTGCATCGGTGCAGGCCCTGCTTCGCTCACCGTCGCCAACGATCTGATGCCGCTGGGCTACGACGTCACCATCTTCGAGAAGTGGGACACGCCCGGCGGCCTGATGCGCACCAACATTCCCTCCTTCCGTCTGCCCGCCGGCGTGCTGGAAGAGGAGATCGGCTACATCGTGAACATGGGGGTGGACCTGCGCCTGGGCTCCCCGGTGACGAGCCTCAAGGAGTTGCTGGTGTCCGGCGAGTTCGACGCGGTGTTCGTCGGCAGCGGTGCGCCCAAAGGTAAAGATCTGGAGTTGCCGGGGCGCAGCGCCACCAAGGAAGTGCGCGACCACATCCATATCGGCATCGACTGGCTGGAATCGGTGGCCTTCGAGCACATAAAGAATATCGGCCAGCGCGTGCTCATCATCGGCGTGGGCAATACGGCCATGGACTGCTGCCGCACTTCGCTGCGGCTGGGTGCCGCCGAGGTCAAAGTCATGGCGCGCAAGCCGCGCAACTTCTTCAAGGCCTCGGACTGGGAGCTGGAGGACGCGGAAGAAGAGAACGTCGAGATCGTCATCAACCACTCGCCCAAGGCGTTCGTGGTCGAGAACGGCCGCTTGATCGGCATGCTGTTCGAGAAGATGGAATATGAACTCGACGGCAACCGCATCGTCTCCGAGCGTGTCGCCGGCGAGGTGGTCTTCCCCTGCGATGACGTGATCCTGGCGATCGGCCAGGAGAACGCCTTCCCCTGGATCGAGAACGACCTGGGGATCGAGTTCGACCGCTGGCACGTGCCGAAAGTGGACAAGGTGACTTTCCAGTCCACGCGCCCGGAAGTGTTCTTCGGCGGCGATTCCGCCTTCGGGCCCAAGAACATCATTTGGGCGGTCGAACACGGCCACCAGGCAGCCATTTCCATCCATCGGTACGCGCAGGGACTGCCGGTCGAACAGCGCCTGCCACCGATGCTGAACCTGTCCAGCCGCAAGATGGGCCTGCACGAGTGGTCGTACAAGAACGACTACAACCCGGTCGAGCGCAAGCTCATGCCGCACGTGTCGCTCAAGGAGCGCTTCAAGAAGGTGAACATCGAGGTCGAACTCGGCTTCACCGCAGAACAAGCCGCGGCGGAGGTGCAACGCTGCCTCAACTGCGACGTGCAGACGGTGTTCGAGGCCAAGCTGTGCATCGAATGCGACGCCTGCATCGACATCTGCCCGGTGGACTGCCTGACCATCACCGCCAACGGGCCTGAAGAAGAACTGCGCAAGCGCCTGAAGGCGCCGGCGCGCAACCTGACCCAGCCGCTATTCGTATCCAGTCCTTTGCGGCAAACCACACGCGTGATGGTCAAGGACGAGGACCTGTGCGTGCATTGCGGGCTGTGCGCCGAACGCTGCCCGACCGCCGCATGGGACATGCAGAAATCGACGATCACGAACCCGCACGCGAGCGACGAGACCCAATGCTTCACCCCGCAGATGCAGCAGACCGCGTAAACGACTTCGTAATCAAGCTCGCGAACGTCAACGGCACCGGCTCGGCCAGCGCCAACGCGCTGCTGATGAAGGCCATTTTCCGGATGGGCATTCCGGTGATGGGCAAGAACTATTTCCCCTCGAACATCCAGGGCCTGCCCACCTGGTACGAGATCCGGGTCACGCGCGATGGTCATGTCGCGCGTTCCGGCCGCATCGACATCATGGTGGCGATGAACGCCGAGACCTACGCCCGGGATCTCAAGGAAGTGAGTCCCGGCGGCTATCTGGTCTACGACTCGACCTGGCCGCGGCCGGCGCTGCTCAAGCGTGACGACGTCACCATCTTCGGCGTGCCGCTGGCGCGCATGTGCAATGAAACCTTCAAGGGCGTGCGGGCGCGCATCCTGCTCAAGAACATCATGGTCACCGGCGTGCTGGGCGCACTGCTGGACGTCGATCTGGACATCATGCGGGCGCTGCTCGGCGAGAGCTACGGATCGAAGAAGGCGCTGCTCGACTCGAACGTGCAGGCACTGGAGATCGGCTACAACTACGCCAAGGAACACTTCCAGTGTCCGCTGCCGATGCATGTCGCGCCCATGGACAAGACCTCGAACCACATCCTGATCGACGGCAATACCGCGGCGGGCCTGGGCTGCATGTACGCTGGTGCGACCGTCGGCGCGTGGTACCCGATCACGCCGTCGACCTCGGTCATGGATGCTTTCAAGAGCTTCTGCCAGAAATGGCGCGTCGATCCCGAGACCGGCAAGCGCAATTTCATCATCGTGCAGGCGGAGGACGAGTTGGCCGCCATCGGCGCGGTGCTCGGTGCCTCATGGAACGGCGCCCGTTCCTTCACTCCGACCAGCGGTCCGGGCATTTCGCTGATGAACGAGTTCATCGGCCTGGCGTACTACGCCGAGGTGCCGGCCGTGCTGTTCGACATCCAGCGCGTCGGGCCTTCCACCGGCATGCCGACCCGCACGCAGCAGTGCGACCTGCTGCTCGCCGCGTATGCCTCGCACGGCGACACGAAGCATGTGCTGCTGTTCCCGAGCAATCCGGAAGAGTGTTTCCACATGGCGATGCAGGCGTTCGACCTGGCCGAGCGGCTGCAGACTCCGATCTTCGTCATGTCGGATCTGGACATCGGCATGAACGACTGGATGTGCCCGGTGCTGCAATGGGACGAGAGCTACCAGCCGGATCGTGGCAAGGTGCTGACCCGCGAGCAGATCGAAGCACTGGAAACGAAGTTCTATCGCTATTTCGACAAGGACGGCGATGGCATTCCGTATCGCACGCTGCCAGGCGTGCACCCCAAGGGCGCTTACTTCACGCGCGGCTCCGGCCACACTCAGTACGGCGTCTACACGGAAGACTCCGCCGACTACCAGGTCGTCCTGGAGCGGCTGAAGGTCAAGTTCGAAACCGCGAAGACGCTGGTGCCCAAGGCGGTGATCCATAACCGCGGGGCGAAACCGGCCGACATCGGCATCGTCTCGATCGGCAGCTGCGATGGTGCGGTCGACGAAGCGCTCGACATCCTGGAGCGCCGCGGCATCAAGCTCGATTACATGCGCGTCCGCGGCTTCCCTTTCGGACAGGAAGTGGAAGAGTTCCTCGCCGCACACTCGTTGCTGTTCGTAGTCGAGCAGAACCGCGATGCACAGCTGCGCAGCCTGCTGACGCTGGAGACCGCGGTGGAGAAAGCGAAGCTGCGCTCGATCCTGTACTACGCCGGCCTGCCGATCTCTTCGAGCTGCATCGTCGACGGCGTGGTCGAGGAGCTGGGCGAGACCGCCAAGGTCCGTTCGGCGATGTGATCGCCGAGCGACCCAGCGTATGAGCAAAGAAAATCTGAAGATAGTCGCAGCGCCCGCCGGCCGTTACTTCCTCGCCGCCGGTCGCGGCCGCCCTTCTCGCGGAAATGCACCATGAGCTTCATCGCCAAACCTAAAGTTTCCCATCCCGGGCTGCCCAGGAACGGGCTCGGCCTGACACGCCGCGACTACGAAGGCAGCATGTCGACGCTGTGCGCCGGTTGCGGCCACGACTCGGTCACCGCCGCGGTGGTCGAGGCTGTGTGGGGCCTGTCGATGCGGCCGGAACAGCTCGCGAAATTGTCCGGCATCGGCTGCTCGTCCAAAACCACTGCGTATTTCGTCGGCGGCGGGCACGGCTTCAATGCGGTGCACGGCCGCATGCCTTCGATTGCCACCGGCGCGATCGCGGCCAACCGGGATCTCTACTACATCGGCGTTTCCGGCGACGGCGACACGCTCTCGATCGGCTTCGGCCAGTTTGCGCACGCCATCCGGCGCAACATCAACATGCTGTACATGATCGAGAACAACGGCGTGTACGGGCTGACCAAGGGCCAGTTCTCGGCCTCCGCCGACATCGGCTCGAAGGCCAAGCGCGGCGAGGAGAATCTGCAGCCGCCGATCGATCCGGTGCTGACGGCGCTGACCCTGGGCTGCACCTTCGTCGCACGCAGTTTCTCCGGCGACAAGGAGCAACTGGTGCCGCTGATCCAGGCCGGGCTGAAGCATCGTGGCTTCGCGCTGATCGACGTGCTGTCGCCCTGCGTGACCTTCAACGATCACGAGGGCTCGACCAAGAGCTATGAATACGTGCGCGATCACTACGATGCCGTCATGCACACCGATTTCGTCGCGCCGGCGAAGGAAATCACCGCGCAGTATGCCGCAGGCGAAGCCATGCCGGTCACGATGCACGACGGCAGCCGCATCCTGCTGCGCAAGCTCGATCCTTCCTACGATCCGACGGATCGCACCCGGGCGTACACCTACCTGCGCGACAAGCAGGCCCAGGGCGAGTACGTCACCGGTCTGATCCACATCGACGAGCGCAGCCCCGAGTTCCACGAGGTGAACGGCACGGGTGCCACACCCATGAACCAGCTGCCGTACGCGAAGCTCAATCCGGGCGCGAAGGGCATGGAAAAGATCATGGCGCGCTATCGGTAAAGCGCATGAGCAGAGCGCCCGCGGTGCGGGCGCTTCAATGCATGTGCAAGCCGCCGTTGACCGAGAAGTCCGCGCCGGTCGCAAACCCCGCCTCCTCCGACGCCAGCCACGCCACCATCGAGGCGATTTCCTCGGGCTCGCCCAGGCGTTTCACCGGGATCTTGTCCACGATCCGCTCCAGCACCTCGGGCCGGATCGAACGCACCATCGAAGTGCTGATGTAGCCGGGCGAGACGGTATTGACCGTGACCCCCTTGCCCGCCACTTCCTGCGCCAGCGCCATGGTGAAGCCGTGGATGCCTGCCTTGGCGGTGGAATAGTTGGTCTGGCCGAACTGGCCCTTCTGGCCGTTCACCGAGGAGATGTTGACGATGCGTCCCCAGCGCTGCGCGATCATGTGATCGATCACCTGCTTGGTGACGTTGAACATGCTGTTGAGGTTGGTGTTGATGACGCTGTCCCACTCGGCCTTGCTCATGCGGTGGAACACCACGTCGCGGGTGATGCCGGCGTTGTTGACCAGGATGTCGACGTTGCCGACTTCCGCCTTGACCCGGTCGAAGGCGGCGCGGGTCGATTCCCAGTCGGCGACGTTGCCTTCGGACGCGATGATCTCGTGCCCGAGCGCCGCCATTTCGGCGAGCCACTGCGCGCGGCGCGCTGAATTCGGACCGCAGCCGGCGACCACCCGATAGCCCTCGCGGCTCAGGCGCTTGCAGATGGCGGTGCCGATGCCGCCCATGCCGCCGGTTACGTATGCGATGCGCTGAACCATGGCTCGATCACTCCGTTCGTCTCGACTCGCTGTCGAAAAATTTCGTCCTGGACGCTTTCAACGTCGCCCCCGGTGGTCCGTCAACAGGCCGCATCCAGCCGCCCGCCCACGATGCCGCGCGAACGGCTGCCGCCAGCCAGCATCGGCCGCGCAGCCCGTACGGAGCAACCGTCCTTCCTCTTGGCCTTCTCGTTCGGGGTGGGTCGCCGGAAAAAGGCGACGCGTCCATCATACGTGGGCGCGCGACGCTTTTCTCGGGAGGAAGTTTTATTGCATCGCAATGAAACCGCCCGAAATCACCTGAGCACGGACCGCACGCGCGCGAGCACCCATTGCGGCCGGGCCAGCACGTCTCGATGGGAGAACGTCAGGATCTCGTAGCCCAGCGATTCGAGAAAATGCTTCTTTGTCTGCACGACGATGCCGTCGCGCGATAACTCCACCGCGAGCGCCCGCTCCACGCACAGGTGCGCGACGATGAACGGACCGATCTCGCATTGCTGGACGAATCGATGGGACAGAAGCGGGGAGCGCAGCAGCGTGGCCAGAGCATCTTCCGGCGACGGCGCGGGGCCGTGTCGCGAGCGTGTTCGTTCCTTGAAGACTCCGGTCAGCATGGAGCGGACGGTAAGACGGATCCGTCGGCTCGAAGCGGCGCATTTCTGAGGAAGATGCGCAGAAAACGACAAGCCAGGCCGCGCGGTCCTGGCTTCGACGACTCAATCCATCAACCCACTCGCCATCAATCCCACTCGCGCTGCGCCTCGCTCGACCACAGTGGGCAGACCGGCGCGCTCAAGCTGCTGGCAACTGCGCCGACACGGCGATGATTCGCACCATCCTGGAGACAACGTGGATCGCGCGCCCACTGCATCGCATAGACCACCGGATCCAGGCCCGCATTCATCAGATCGCTCAAGTGCTGTCGCCAGCGCTCTTTGGTTTTCATGATCGACTCCACCGTGATGCCAATCACCCAACTCATCAAGCAACGGGAACGTTCCTGGGGTCCGCCTCTACGGTAGTGATCGGCAGAAAAGTGGTGGCGTTTAGCGACAGCGCGAGATGTTCACGCGGTTCTGTCGAGTCGGTCTCATTGCTGCGTCAGCACCGGCAGACATGGTTGTTCTTCCAGTATTCGAGACGCAGCACGCTGTCGCAAAACCTCACCGCGCACCGAATTGAACGTAGCTGGTTCGCGTCGTCGTGAACGGATCGCGCGATCGCACGCGCGCTATGATCGCCACCTCCTTCGGAGGACGCGAACATGGCTGTCTCATCGCTGTTCGATCTGCAAGGCAAGGTCGCGGTCGTCACGGGTTCGAGCCGCGGCATCGGCCGCGCCATTGCCGAGAGACTGGCGGAGCACGGCGCCCGGGTCGTGGTCACCAGTCGCAAGCTCGACGCCTGCGAAAAAGTCGTCGCTGCCATCAAGGCCAAGGGCGGCGAGGCATTCCCGCATGTCGCCAACATCGGCCGCAAGGAAGATCTGCAGGGCCTGGTGAACGCGACCCTTCAGAGGTGGGGCGGTATCGACGTGCTGGTGTGCAACGCGGCCGTGAATCCGTACTTCGGCCCATCGCTCGACATCCCCGACGAGGCCTTCGACAAGATCATGAACGCCAACGTGCGCAGCAACTTCTGGCTGTGCAACATGGTGCTGCCGCAGATGGCGGATCGCGGCGGCGGCGCCGTGATCGTCATTTCTTCGGTCGCCGGCTTGATCGGCTCGTCCTCGCTCGGTGTTTACGGCATTTCCAAGGCCGCCGACATGGCCTTGGTGCGCAACATCTGCGTGGAATGGGGCCCGAAGAACATCCGCGCCAACTGCATCGCGCCGGGCCTGGTCCGCACCGACTTCGCACGGGCACTCTGGGAGAATCCGGAAACGTATGCGCAGACGGTGAAGGCCTATCCGCTGCGTCGCATCGGCGAGCCGGACGAGATTGCCGGCGCCGCGGTGTTCCTGGCCGGCGCGAGCGGATCGTTCGTAACGGGCCAGACCCTGGTCATCGACGGCGGCGGCCTGGCCGGGCGGATCTGACGCTCAGTCACCGTCCGTCAAAGACACATGAGATTTAGCCGTCACTCCCACGCAGGCGTGAGTCCATCGCACTGAGCCGGATGGATTCCCGCTTGCGCGGGATGACCAGGAGCGAGTCGATCAGCCCTTTCTTCGCCGGCGGTGGCGGGTCTGATGGATCGACGAGAGCTGATACTGCGCCGCTTCGCAGGCGGCGCCGAGGGAGGCATAGCCGCTCATGCGCTCGAACAGGTCGGCACTCGGCCGCGGCAGATAGGTGGACAACTCGTAGCCGAACCCGCCGCGCTCGGAATAAATCCGCACGTAGCCGCGATCATCGTTCAGCAGATCCACCAAAGTCCGCATAGCCAGGCCGCCCCCTCGAGCGGACATAATCTAAGCGAACCCGATCGCGTCCAATGCGACCTGAGTCGCATTCGCAATGTCGGCTCGAACCGCTCTTCTCCCACGCCACGGGGCCGGCACTGCGACGATCATCCTTTCGCCCGCGGCACGAAAAAGAAATCGCCCACCTCGTGCCCGGCGCCCTTGATCGATTTGAACTGCGGCGTCTGCACGAACTTGTTCTTCTCCGCGGCAATCTCGACGCGCTTGCGCACGCGGCTGAACAGCTCCGGGCTCGACAGAATGCCTGTATTCGCTTCCAGTTCGTCGAGGAACGCGCGCGCGAACACCGAGTTGCCACCACCACCCTGATCGAGCACGGGCGCATCGCCGCCGGACGTGAGCAGCAGGCGCGAGCGCTTCGGCAACTTGTAGGCGAGGTACTCCTTGGAGTAGCCCACCTTGTCGTTCAGGAACAGGAAGCTCGGATCGGTGGACAGCAAACCGGCGTAGCAGGAGTCGGCGACGACCAGCACGCGCTTCGCCGGCAGCCGGCTCAGATGTCCGGTGATCTGCTCGTTGGGCACCCAGAACGTATCCTTCGGCGGCGCATCGGCATTGACCGGCAGCCAGTAGCCGCTCTGCGTGCGGCCATTGCTCAGCCGCTCGCCGTGGCCGGCGTAGTAGATCAGCAGATTGTCCTCGGGCTTGAGCACCGCGTTCAGGTCGTTCAGGGCCTTGAGCATGGCGACGTCGTCGGCGTCTTCCAGGATCTGCACGTTGAAGCCGTACTTGTCGGCCAGGATGCGGGCAGCGCGGCGCGCGTCGTAGTGCGGCGTTTGCAGACTTTCGATGGTCTGGTAGTTCTGGTTGCCGATGACGAGGGCGTAGTAGCGCCCGAACTTCATGCCGTCGAGCGTGCGCTCATCGGCCTGCGCCGGCAGCGGCGTCAGCGCTGCCTGGCCCTGCGGCGAACGCGTCGTGGGAATACCCGCCAGGCGTTCGACGCTCTGGCGCTTTTCGGCTTCGAGCTGTGCGATCCAGCGCTTCAGCGCGTCCACTTCCTTGCTGCTGTCCGCACTCTGCTGCGGCGGACGCTTGGCGATCTGCTCCTGCAGCTGTTCGAGCTGTTTTCGCAGCAAATCGAGCTGCCCGTCGCGCTCGGCAATCACGGCTTCCAGCTGCTTGCGCATTTCCTGCTGTTCGCGCTGCGCAGCCGAGGTGTAGATCAGGCTGTCTTCGGCGATCCCGGAAGCCTGGCGATAGAGATTGAGTGCCTTCAGGCCGTCTTGCGGCACGCCCAGGCCCTGTTCGTACAACGTGCCGAGATTGAAGGTCGCGCGCGAGTAACCCTGGTCCGAAGCTTTCTGATACCAGGACGCAGCGGACGCATAGTCGGGCGCCACGCCCAGGCCGCGTTCGTAAATCTCACCGACGTGAGTCTGCGCTTCGGGGTCGCCGCTGCGCGCCGCATCCATCCAGATGCGCAGCGCGGACTGAAAATCGGCACGATCGTAAGCGACGTACTCGCCGCCGCGAATGGAGCACTCCGCAACGGTGGTCCGCACGGGTCGGCGCTGTGTGAGGAAGCTGGCATTCCCCAGCTGTCGTACCTGGCCGGGCAGCAGGCAGTCGACGATTTCCAGATCCGAGCGCTTCACCATGCCACGAACGGCTGCGGCCTGATCGGACGAAGCTGGCGCGCCCGCGGCGACCGCCAACAGCACCGGCGCCAGCATCGCAGCCAATCGTCGCCACGAGCGATGTGAAGTGAGCTTGGTTTCCAATACTGATCCCTGCGCTATCTGGGGGTGCCGGCCCGTCGGCGGCGGACCTCGGGGGTGTCCATCATGCAGATGAAGCCCGGTCCGTGCCACTGACCGGTCGTTCCAGCTTGCACCCGCCCGGTCTCAATGAATTCGATACTGACCGATGCGTCGCTTCGACACACGATCCGCCTGGCGGGTGCGTGCCCGCCGCAACGCGAGGCGATTGTGTCGAGCTTTCGCTTTAGCGGAGCTGAACGATACGTTCCCGACCGGCAAAGCGTTGACATTCGGCACGGCGCACGTCGCAATTCGTGCATGCGTTGGTCGCTAATCCTGATTCCCGCACTGCTGACCGCAACCGCCTGCAGCTCGAATGCCGGTCGGATCGACCGGCAAGCACATGCCGCCGGACTGTCCCGCAGCGTGGTACAGGGACAACCCTATCGGCACGTGGTCTATGCGAACCGCATGGCTGCCGGCGCCGCGGGCGATCGGCTGGTGGTGTTCCTGGATGGCGACGGCCGGCCCTGGACCGATGACGGCCAGCAGCCTTCAGCCGATCCGACCACGCGCAACCCGATCGCGCTCAAGCTGCTGCAGCAGACACCGGTTCCGGCGATCTACGTCAGCCGACCCTGCTATCAAGAGCTGGCGGACGCCGGTTGCTCCCCGGAAATCTGGACCAGCCACCGATATTCCTCCCGCGTGGTCCGAAGCATCGCGGCCGCGATTCGTGCCACGGCGCAATCAGCGGGCCTGCAAAAAAAAGTGGTCCTGGTGGGCTACAGCGGCGGCGGTGCGCTCGCGGTGCTGGTGGCGGAGCGGATCGAGAACGTCGCAGCCGTGATCACGCTTTCCGCCAATCTCGATATCGATGCCTGGACCACGCATCACGGCTACCTGCCGTTGACGGGATCGCTGAATCCCGCCGCCAGCGACCGCCAGCATCCCTGGCCGGAAATCCATCTGCAAGGAATGCTCGACTCGGTGGTGCCGCCGTCCACGACCCGCGCGTACTTCAAGCATCATCCCGCGGCCCAAGCCTGGCCCTTCGAGCACTACGATCACGTGTGCTGCTGGGTCGATGCCTGGCCCGGTGCGTTCGGCAGGATTCAGGCCACGCTGGAGAACCCGAGCTTATCCGCCACTGCACAGGGCCCGCAGCCGCTGTCCAAGTAGGCATACCCGGCCTGCTCCGATATCACGGGATACGACTGACCGATGCATGGCGGCACGCCGAAGCAGTCGGCGAGTCGCACATCGACCCCCTGGAAGGCATGACCGGCCGTCAGGTCCCGGTAGCGCTCTCGAAAGACTCCCGCGCGCGCAGCGCCGTATCCGAGAAATCCGAGAAGACACCATCGATGCCGAGCTCGAAGAACTGCCGGTATTCGCGCAGCGGATCGCCGTCGTACTGCGGGGCCAGCGTCGCAGGCTCGTTGCGGAACGTGTACGCGTGAACTTTGAGGCCGGCGGCATGCGCCTGCGCAATCAAGGACGTCTGTAACAGGGCCGGCTGACCGAGATCACGAAGGATCTGGCGCTTCCACGGCCCGATCGCGTCGGCGTACGCCGCAATATCCGCCAGCTCGCACGGCGGCTGGTCGCCTCGCGGATCGTCGTACTGCGGGATGCTCACCCCTACGACCCGCGTTTCGGTGGTGTCGTACTGTAGCGAGCCGTCATCGAGCAACTGCACCAGCGGCAGCTTCGACCTGTGCCGCAGATACTGCAGATTCGCGCTTTCGAAGGACTGAATGAATATCGGCGCGTCCGCGCCAGCCAGTTCGTACTTGCGCAGAACATCGAGCAGTCGATCCTCGAGCGGCAGACCCAGCGAGCGGTGGAACGAAGGATGCTTGGTTTCAGGATAAACCCCGATCGTGCGCTGGCGTGCGCCGCGTTCGTTTACCGCCAGTTCGAGAATTTCCTCGAAGGTCGGGATCTCGAACTGCCCATCGTATTGTTTCGAGCGTGCCGGGTTCGGCTGCACGGCGCGCAACCGCTTGATCTCTGCCAGCGTGAAGTCACAAGCAAAGAAAGCGGTCACCGACTTGCCGTCCAGCACGCGCGTGGTCCTGCGGTCGGCGAATTCCGGGTGTGACGCAACGTCCGTGGTTTCATCCAGCATCGGCTCGTGGCGCGCAACCAAGCGACCATCACGCGTTGCGACCAGATCTGGCTCTATGAAGTCCGCGCCCAACTCGATCGCGAGGCGGTAGGACGCCAGCGTGTGCTCCGGCCGATAACCGCTGGCGCCGCGGTGCGCGATGACCAAAGGCGGCGAACCATCGAGCGTGTTCCATCGATTTGCCGGATCGGCCATGAGGACGCCTGTCATACGCTTGCGATACGCGGCGAGGTTCGAGCTTTTCCTGAACTTCAATCCAGAAAGAAATCCGGCAGCAGATCCTTGTTGCCCGGCGTCGCGGCATAGGCATCCAGATCCTTTACGCCGGCCTGCGCCAGCACTTCATCGTCGATGAAGAAGTTGCCAGTACATTCTTGCGCGGGACGCGTGAGGATGGCGTGTGCGGCATCGGCCATGATCTGTGGCTTGCGGCCCCGCTTGGGATCGGCAAGCGGAATCAGGTTGAGCGCGGATGTAGCAATCACGGTGCGCGGCCACAGTGCATTGACGCCGATACCGGCTGGACGCAATTCCTCGGCCATGCCCAGCACGCACATGCTCATGCCGTATTTTGCCATGGTGTAAGCGACGTGCGGCGCGAACCAGCGCGCTTTCATGTTCAGCGGCGGTGAGAGATTCAGGATGTGCGGGTTGCGACCGGCCTGCGCCGACTCCGTCAGATGGGGAATACAGGCCTGCGAGCACGCGAAGGTGCCGCGCACGTTCACGTCGAACATGAGATCGAAACGCTTCATCGGCGTTGCCAGCGTGCCGGTGAGCCAGATGGCGCTGGCGTTGTTGACCAGGATGTCGATGCCGCCGAAATGTTCGGCACATTGCTTCATGGCCGCCGCGACGCGTTCCTCGTCGCGGATGTCGACTTGCAACGGCAGCGCTTTACCGCCCGCAGCTTCGATCTCGCGGGCGGCAGTGTGAATGGTGCCGGGCAGCTTGGGATTGGGGCGGCTGCTCTTGGCCGCAATCGCAATGTTTGCGCCGTCACGTGCCGCCCGTAACGCGATGGCCAATCCGATGCCGCGCGAAGCGCCGGTGACGAAGAGGGTCTTGCCTTGCAGGGTCATAGGTGGCGCTCCGCGATCTGTGCTTCGCCGCCGGGCACCGCAATCCACCTGAATGGACTGTCGTTGCCTTGGGGCGAGGGCAGTTGCAACGTGCGCCAGACGCTACGCCGTTTGTCGTTCGGACGGCAAGTTGCGTCAATAACGGCTTGCGGGCGCCGACCCGCCGGGAGCCCGCGGGCCGACAGAATGGATCGAGCCGCGATCCCCTTCCAGCACAAGGGCTGGAAGGGGATCCAAGATTTTACTGGACGGTCTTGCTGGCAACGTTCGACAGCGTGCTCTCGGCGCCGGACGCGTTGAACGCCTTCACGCCGAAATAGTACGTGCCCGAAGACAGGTTCTCGATCATGTACGAGGACAGTCCCGGGTTCTTCAGCTCCACGGTCTTGTTCAACGCGCTGGCGCTGGTGCCGTAGTAGATGCGATAGCCGGCCAGGTTGGTCAGCGTCGAGCCGTCGGTGTTGCGGGTCGGCGGCGTCCACGAGACGGTCGCTGCGCCGGTGGTCGTGGTCGAGGTCACCTTGACGCTGAAGGCCGCCAACGAGGCGCTGGTCTTGCCGTCGCTGACCTTGATGACGATGTTCGAGTACGTGCCCACCTGCGAGCTGCTGGGCGTACCCGACAGCTTGCCGTTGGCCGTGCTGAACGCGGCCCAGGCCGGCTTGTTCGAGATGCTGAACGTCAGCTTGTCGCCATTGGCATCGCTCGCTGTCGGCGTGAACGCGTAGGCGCTGCCCGCCTTTACCGAGGTCGCCGGCGAGCCGCTGATCTTGGGCGCCGCATTGCTGCCGCCGCTGCTCGAAGTCGCGGACTTCACCGTGATCGAGAACGCCGGCAGGGCCTTGGTCACCTTGCCATCGGTTACCTTGATCAGGATGTTGGAGTGCGTGCCGACGTGAGCGCTGCCCGGCTTGCCGGACAGCTGGCCGGTGCTGGTGCTGAAGGTGGCCCAGGACGGTTTGTTCCACACCAGGAAGGCCAGTGCATTGCCGTCCGGATCCGAGGCGGTCGGACGGAAGCTGTAGGTGTTGCCGACCGTGACCGAGGACGGCGGCGTGCCGGAGATGGTCGGCGCACGATTGCTGGTGCTGGAGGCCGCCGACGTCGCCTTGATCGAGAACGGCGCACGCGACACGGTGGTCTTGCCGTCCCACACGCTGACGATGATGTTCGACCAGGTGCCGGCACTCTTGGGCGTGCCGGAGAGTTCGCCGGTGCCGGTCTTGAAGGTCGCCCATGAAGGCCTGTTCTGGATGCCGAAGACGACCTTCGCGCCCTCCGGATCGCTGCCGGAGAACTTGTAGTAATAGGCCTTGCCCACCGTCACGGTGGTCGGCGGCGTGCCCGAGATCTTCGGCGGCTGATTGGCGGCCTGCGCGATGCCGGCAATGCCGGGACTCATCACGATCAGCCCTACGATGATTTTCTGCACGCTCGTTACCAATGCGCGCGTCACGATAGACATGAAGCAACCCTCAAGTTGAGTTCCTCAAGGGCGCCTCGCACGTGACTGCAGCCGGGGATCGCAAATCGAAGACAGCAGCGGCGCGAATGCACCTGCCGCGTGTTTCGGTAACCCCGCCATCCCGTGCACGGCACGGGACCGGAAGTTTTGCGTCCCCGTCTCACGACGGGTTTGCCCTTGTCAAAACACGAAAAGACTTCGTAATCCAACGAAGCGCATACGTGCCTTATCGCAGTGCGCCGCTATTGGCTCGGGTCGTAGCCCGATGCCGCGGTTCGCGGCGGCAGATTTTTTCTCTGCCGCAACCTTCGATGTGCCTGGCTCGTTCCTGTGCCGGCCGACGCGCGCGTTAGGCTTCGCGAAGTGAAGAAGGGTCCTGCGTGGCGAGCGCGAGTTAATACACAAAAATGATTATGTGCAATTGTCGGAACATCACGACAGTTGCCTCTGCATTTTTTTCCAACGCCGTGAGACGCGCGACGCCGAACGGCGACAGAGCGAGTGAATGCCGGAAAAAATAGATCGAAACGCAGTCGGCAAAAATGAAGCCGCACCACGCACACGATGACATGCTCGCGACGCTAGGGGACCGTCTGAGAACGATTCCGGTCGAAGGCTCAAACTCAGGAAGCGGACGTCCTCATCCCAGGATCGCTTCGCGCCGATACAGACGAATCGCTGCCCACACGAACAGCGCACCCGCCGCGAGCGTGGTGAGGATGGAGACGATGACGTGCAGCGGCTCGACGGCATCACCGCGCATCAGGCTGGTGGCGAGCAGGTGCTGGCTGAGGCTCGGGATCGCCATCAGCGATGCTGTCGGCCGCGTTCCGTTGACGACGGCGAGCATGATGGGCGCCAGCGGAATCAGCAGCACCACCGACAGCCACGTCTGCGCTTCCCGGTTGCTGCGCGTGAAAGAGGCCACGAGCGTCATCAGGCCGGCGCCGAGCGGCACGAATACGACCATGACGCCGAAAATCGCCAACACCACGCGCAGTCCGAAATTGGCCGACATGCCCAACGCTTCCAGCGGAATGAATCTGAGCGCAATGCTGAACGCGACCAGCGTCAGCAACAGCGAGGCTGCCATGAAAGTCGCTGTCGCCAGCATTTTTCCGATGAGCAGCTGGCTGCGGGTCACTGGCAGCGAGAGCAGCGGCTCCAGCGAGCCGCGCTCACGCTCGCCGGCGGTGGTGTCGATGGCCAGGTAGAAGCCGCCCACCAGCATCGACATCAGACAGAAGTAGGTCATCATCCCCAGGATCAGCAGCGAGCGGCCGCTGGGCGTCGCGACGTCGACAGTACGCACTTTGAGCGGATCGACGATTTCCGGACTGACGCCGCGCACCAGCAGACGCAGCGCGGCCAGTTGCGAGCCATAAGCCCCCAACAGTCTCTGCGCACGGCCGGTCGATCCTGCGGCGCGGCTGTTGGCAGTGTCGACGATGAGTTCGAGCGGCGCCGGCTCGCCGGATTGCAGCTTCTGCGCATACTGATCGGGAATGATCAGCACGAAATCGTGTTCGCCGGAGCGGACCGCGGCGACCGCCTGCTCGGCGGCAATGGCCACTGGCTGGATCTGCGCTCCGTTCTCGGTCAGGAAGCGCATCAGGTTCGGCGCCTGCAAGGCACCGATCACCGGCAGTTTCAGCGGCTGCTCCTGGTCGCGCACGATGCGATTGGAAGCCAGCGTGGTCGTCAGGGCGAACACTGCCGGCGCCAGCAGCACGCCGAAGAAGAACGCCGACAGGATGACGCGCCGGTCGCGCAGGTTCTCCAGCACTTCCTTGCGGAACACGATGCGGATCGCCTGCATCATTCCATTTCACCGGTCTGCGCGGCGCGCACGAAGGCTTCTTCGAGATCGTCGGTGCCCAGCGCGCTGAGTATCTCGTCGGGTGTGCCGCGCACCACGACTCGACCATGAGCAACGACCACGATGTCGTCGCAGAGCGCGGCAACTTCCTGCATGACGTGGCTGGAGAACAGCACACAACAGCCGGACGCCCTGAGTTCGCGAATCAACTCCCGCAGCATACGTACCGCGCTTACGTCCAGGCCGTTGGTCGGCTCGTCGAGAATGACGGTGCGTGGGTGATGGATCAGTGCCCGCGCCAGCGCAACCTTCAGCCGCTCGCCCTGCGAATATCCCTTGGCGCGGCGGTTCGCGACTTCACCCAACCCGAGCCGCTCGATCAATGCGTCACAGGCCGCCGTCAGCGGCGCGCCCGACAATCCATGCAAACGCCCGTAGTACAGGATGTTCTCGCGCCCGGTGAGATGGACGTAAAGCCCGCTGGCGTGCGGCAGGACTCCGAGCGAGCGCCGCACCTGCAACGATTCGCCCGCGCAATCATGACCATCCACCACGGCGCGTCCGGCATCGGCGCGCATGACAGTGCTGAGAATGCGCAGCGTCGTGGACTTGCCTGCGCCATTGTGTCCGAGCAATCCGGTGATGCGTCCGTCCGCTGCCGTAAAGGAGACATCGCGCAGCGCCTGCACTGCTCCGAATCGCTTCTGCAGATTCTCCACCACGATCATGCTAGGGCTCCGTGCCGCTCGTCGACAGCATGAACGGCGTCGGCGCCACGCCTTTGAGACAAGCCGTGTCGAGACTGGCGGCGTTGGCCGATCGTACGAACTGCGCGACGAGACGTGGCATGCAACCGGTGGCGATCTGCCCGTGGCCCTGGCCGGTGAGCACCAGATGGCGTCCGTTCTTGAACGAGGCCAACGCGCGTTCGCCGTATTGCTGCGGTGTCACCGGATCGTTGCCGCCGGACAGAATGAGCACCGGCACCTCGCTGTGCAGCGGTGCACTGAACCCTTCGTCGACGACGCCCCGCGGCCAGACATCGCACACTGCCTGCAGGCCGCTCATGAAGGTGCCGCCCAGATAAGTCGCGGTCAGTGCCGCATCGGAGACCTGTTCATGCGGCCAGCGCGGCGCATCTTCGCTGCAAACCACAGCGAAGTGCATTCCATAGGCCAGCTGCAGGCCGGTATTGCGCTCGATCATGAGGTACTGCGCCAGCAGCGATTGCGGACGCCGTTCGGCTTGCGCCTGGTGGATCAGCAGCGGCAGCAGCGATGCGGTCTCGTCGCTGTAAGTCAGCAGGCGCACCGCGGCACTCAGTTGCGCCGGCCCCAACGTCTCCCTGAGCGGCTTTGCGTCCACCGGGTCGAGCAATTCCGTCTTGACGGGCTCACGCGCCAGCCGCTCGCGCAGCGCATTGAACTGGCCGCGTATATCCGGAAATGCTTTGTTGCACGCGAACTCGGCGATACAGCGATCGAATATGGCATCGAGTGCCTGTTGTGCGCGCGGGGCAATGTCGGGGCCGAGCGCAAGATCGATCGGCACGACGCCATCGAGAACTGCGGTGCGCACCCGCGATGGATAGCGCCGCAGATAATGCTGGGCCACGCGCGTGCCATATGACACCGCATAGAAATTCAGCTTCTCGTAGCCCAAAGCGACACGCAGCGCTTCGAGATCGCGAACCGCGACGCTGGTCGTATAAAAGCGAGGATCGCCGTGCAACGCGGACAGGCAGTGTCGCGCCTGTGCCTGCAGCTGCTGCGGGTCATTGCTCTCCAGCTCGATGTCGTCAGTGAACTCGCAATCCAGCCGGTTCGACTGGCCGGTACCACGCTGATCGAGCAGCACGATGTCCCGATCGCGGCGAACGGCGGCAAACGCGGCACCGGCAATGGCATACGCATCGTGCGCGCCCTGACCGGGACCCCCCGCAAGAATGACCAGCGGATCGCGTTCGGCATTCGTGCGCAGCGCCGGAATCAGCGTGACGCGCAGGCGAATCTCTTTACTTGTACCGGCGTCGCGATTCTCAGGAACGCTCAGCCAGCCACACCGGGAGGACGCGCTGCCGGTCATGTTTTCGAGCTGGCATGGAGCCAACTGCAGCGCAGGCGTTGCCGCCCACGCATTCGCCTGGGCCAGGAACGCGAGCGCGGCTGCCAGAAAACAGAACGGGTATTTTGCGTTGAAGTGAAGGCGCATCGGTCTGGGTCGGTGTCGCACAGCGACAATAGCAGAGCGCACGGCACAGTAGCGCGCGCGGCGCATCGAAAGAGGAACCAGTCGACGCTCGCGACGTTGTGAGTGCACGTCGCGCAGAGACTGCATCGGCGCTGCAACCGTGATCGCCCGCGCCAGGGCGGAACCATCCCGGCAAGCGGCTGTCACGACACAGTACGCAAGCGACGTGATTTTTGACCGCGCATCACTCTGTTACAGTCCGTCCGTGTCGAATCAGGATAAAGGGGGAATCTCATGCGTTTTACGAAACTGGTAGTCGGTGTCGCCCTGCTGGCGACGCCGCTGTGCGGCGTTTGGGCCAAGGACGCGGAGCTGGCCGAAGCCATCGCCGCCCCGCATCGCACGCCGGCGCTGGTCGAGCGCGACAAATACCGCCAGCCGCAGGCCGAGCTGGAATTCTTCGGCATCAAGCCGGACATGACGGTGGTGGAGATCTCGCCGGGCGGCGGCTACTGGACCGAGATCCTGGCGCCGTACCTGCACGACAAGGGCACGTATTACACGGCGATCACGCCGCGCTCGGCCGGTGAGCGAGCAGCACAGGCTTACGACAACTGGCAGAAGAAGCTGGACGCCAACAAGGCCGTTTACGGCAATGTGAAGATCAGCGACCTGGGCGGCGGCGTCTACAATCCGGCCCCGGACGGCTCGGCCGACCTGGTGCTGACCTTCCGCAACGTGCACAACTGGATGAGCGCGGGCACCGTCGACCAGATGTTCGCGTCCTTCTTCAAGGCGCTGAAGCCGGGCGGCATCCTCGGCGTCGAGGAGCATCGCGGCAGCACCGACAAACCGCAGGATCCGAAGGCGGGCAGTGGCTACGTGCGCGAGGACTACGCCATTGCGCTGGCGGAGAAAGCCGGCTTCAAATACGTGGGCAAATCGGAGATTCTCGCCAATCCGAAGGACACCAAGGACTATGCGCAGGGCGTGTGGACGCTGCCGCCGACGCTGGCGCTGGGCGACCAGGACCGCGCGAAGTACCTGGCGATTGGCGAGGCCGACAATTTCGTACTCAAGTTCGAGAAGCCGAAGCAGTAAGCGGTAAAGGAGGAACGCCGTGGAAGAGGACGCGAAGAAATGGCTCTGGTGGGGCATCCCCATCGTCGTCGCCGCGGGTCTTCTGGCGGCGCTCTACTACGGCCGTAAACACCAGGAAGAGTCGCCGGCGCAGCAGCAGGTCAGCACCCAGCCCGCTGCGCCGGCGCCGACGCCGCCACCGGATGATTATCCGATCGAGCCTGCGGCCGCGGACGCCAAGCCGTTGCCCGCACTCGCTGACAGCGATGCCGAGCTGCATGAATCGCTGAGCGGCGCAGTCGGCCGGGCGCTGGATGACTTCCTGGTGCCGAAGGAAATCGTTCGTCACATAGTCGTGACCGTCGACAACCTGACGCGCAAGAAGACTTCCGTGCAGCTGCGGCCGGTCAAACCCACCGGCGGCCAACTGATGGTGAGCGGCACCGACCAGCAGTTGACGCTCAGCACGGACAATTTCGCGCGCTACGAGCCGCTCATGAAAGTGCTGCGCAACACCGATACGCGGCAGGTGGCCGCGGTCTACAAGCGCTTCTATCCACTGTTCCAGCAGGCCTACACCGAGCTCGGCTATCCGGACAGCTATTTCAACAACCGCCTGGTGGCCGTGATCGATCATCTGCTGGAAACGCCCGAGATGCAGGGGCCGATCAAGCTGGTGCAGCCCAGCGTGTTCTACCAGTTCGCCGATCCGGCCCTGGAGGAACGCTCGGCGGGCCAGAAGCTGCTGATCCGCATGGGCCCGGAGAATGCGGCAACGGTCAAGATCAAGCTGCGCGAGCTGCGGCGTGAGGTGGTGAACCAAGCGGATCGCTGAAGGAATCCGTCTCGTGTCGGCGGCGTTGCGAGGGAGTCCTCATGAACAGGCTGGTCACGATTCTGGCGATAGCGGCCGTCAGCTGCGCTGGCGCGTCGGCCTACTTCTGGAAGCAGGTACACCACGAGCGCAACCGCGCCGAGCAGCTGCAGGCGCGAGTCGCTGAACTCGAACGCTATCGGTCCCAACCCATAAATCCCTTCACTGCGGTCGTCGGCAATCCCACTGCCACGGCTGAACAGCCGGTCGCGGACACGCCACCAGCGCTGGTGGCCGCGGCTCAGCCCGCTGCAGCCGCAAAGACTCAGATCGCGAGCAACCTCAAGGACGTCCGTGAACGCTTCCGGCGCCAGCAGCGCCTGCTGATGGACGATCCGGAGTATCGCGAGGCGCTGCGAGTTCAACACCGCATGATGCTCGGCCAGGCCTATCCGGGTCTGGCCGAGGCGCTGGGCATTGCCCCGGACCAGATGGATCGCTTCCTGGATCTGCTGACCGAGCAGCAAATGACCTCTCGGAGGGTCGGGCCCGTCGACGGCAACGACCCGGCGCAGGCCGAGCAATGGCAAAGCAGGTTCCAGGAACGGGAGCGCAGCAATCAAGCTGCGATTGCCGACCTCCTGGGCGTCGACGGGTTGCAGCGCTGGAAGGATTATCAGGCTTCGCTCGGCGCGCGCTACCGTGCCAAGCAGCTCAGCAACGCGCTGGAATCGAGCGGCGCGCCATTGCGTCAGGATCAGGTGCAGCCGCTGCAGCAGGCGCTGGCGGCAGGCAATGAGCGGGCCCGCGGGCAATGGCAAGCGGTCGCCACGCGCTTCCAGGCGAATGGCAGACGGCCTTCCCCGGAGGATCAGATCGAGCTGCAGGAAGAACAGCTGCAACACATGACGCAGAACAACGAGCAGCTGCGCACCGCGCTGTCCGCGATCCTGTCGAACCAGCAGATGGAGGCATTGCGGCAGATCCAGGAGCGCGAGCTACAAGTGCAGCAGGCCCAGCTACGGATTCAGCGGGCGCAACTGCAGGCGCAGGAACGCAGTGGCCTTGCGGCAGAAGGTGCCGATGCGTTCTACCTCACCGCACCGGCGGCCAACCTGGTGATCCCGGACTGAACCGGGACCACGACATTTCGATGTGGATCACCCGACGTTCTGCCCCTGGAAGAACGTCGGGCAGCGCGGTCTAGCGCTGCGGCCCCGAACCCCACGAGCGGCGAGCGCCGCGCTGTGGATTGCGCTGCCCCGAACCCTGCGCCGCGCCGTCCGGGCGCCCTTGCTGGTTGCCGCGACTGGCGTGGGAGCGGGCGTTGCCCGAGCCCTGCGAGGAAAAACGGCCATGGCCGGAACCCTGCGGGGGGCGACCGTCGCGCGAACCCGGCCTGGAATGGCCTCGATGCTGCCGGGGCTGCGACGAGGAATCGCGATCCTGACCGTTCTGTCCCGCAGGCTGCTGCGATTGCGGCGGAGTGCGGCGTGGCGGCGCAGCCGAGATCTGCGGCAACGGCGCTTGCGTAATCCGCTTGCCAACCAGGCGCTCGATGTCCTTCAGCAGGCCGGTCTCGTCGGACGCAACCAGCGAAATGGCGATGCCGCTGGCGCCGGCACGACCGGTGCGGCCGATACGATGCACGTAATCTTCCGGCACGTTCGGCAACTCGTAGTTGACGACGTGCGGCAGCTCTTTGATGTCCAAACCGCGCGCGGCGACTTCGGTCGCGACCAGCGCACGAATGTTGAATGATTTGAAATCGGCCAGCGCCCGCGTGCGGGCCGACTGGCTCTTGTTGCCGTGAATCGCGGCAGCGGCAATGCCATCGTCTTCGAGCTGCTTCGTCAGCCGGTTCGCACCGTGCTTGGTGCGCGTAAACACCAGCACCTGCGACCAGTCGCCCTCGCGAATCAGATGCGACAGCAATGCACGCTTGGTGTCTTTCGGCACCATGTAAACCTGCTGCTCCACCGTGTCGACCGCGGCATTACGCCGCGCAACTTCGATTTCCACTGGCTGACGCAGCAGCGTCTGCGCGAGGCGGCGGATATCGTCGGAATACGTGGCCGAGAACATCAGGTTCTGACGCTGCTGCGGCAACAGCTTGATGACGCGGCGGATATCGGCGATGAACCCCATGTCGAGCATGCGATCGGCTTCGTCGAGCACCAGCGTCTGGACCTGCTTCAGATCGATGTTGCCCTGCTGGGCGTGATCGAGAAGCCGTCCCGGCGTCGCCACCAGGATGTCGACACCACGGCGCAGGGCATCGATCTGCGGATTGATGCTGACGCCGCCGAAAATCACCAGCGTGCGCAACTGCAGATACTTGCCGTAGCTCTTGATGCTGTCGGCTACCTGCGCAGCAAGCTCGCGCGTTGGCACCAGCACCACGGCTCGCGGCGAACGCGGTGGATTCTGCAAAGCCTGCAGTCGCTGCAACAGTGGCAGCGTGAAACCGGCCGTCTTGCCGGTGCCGGTCTGCGAACCGGCCAGGATGTCGCGGCCGGCCAGAATTTCAGGGATGACGCGCGCCTGTACCGGGGTCGGTTGCAAATAGTTACGATCCGCGAGCGCACGGGTAAGTTCGGGCATGAGCCCGAGAGCAGCAAATGGCATAAGCAATGATTCCTCTGCCAGCCTGCACGCGATGCCGGGCATCGCGGGTCCAGTAGAGGCGGGAGACAGATTTCGTAGACAGGCGTTGGACGCCTTCAGACCCACGAGCAGTGAACGAGCTGACCGGACGGCAGCTTGGGGAGGCGGCACTGTACCGAAGTCGGCAGCCGATTGCACGACTGCCGCATTTTCCGCTCACCGGTAAGACCTTCCCTGAGCTCACCCCTCCAGCTACGACGACGCGGCTATTTACGTCTGTACTGAACGAACGGCGCCAGTACTCCAACCTGGTCATGCAAGGCCTGCGCCCGACGGTTGTCGTTTTCGGTATGCCAGTAGACCCGCGTGGCACCGCGCTCGTCGGCGGCGCGGTAGACAGCTTCGATCAAGGCCCGGCCGGCGCCTTGGCCGCGGGCGGCGGGATCGACGAACAGATCTTCGAGATAGCAGTAGCCGGCGAGCGACCAGGTCGAGAGATGGAAGTGATAGTGAACGATGCCGACGATGCGCCGATCGGCATCCAGCGCCGCGAGGCCGTAAGGCTGATCCTGCGGATCCATGAGCCGCTGCCAGGTCGCCTCGGTAACGGCTTGTGGCAGCCCGGTGCGATAGAACTCGAGATAGCTGGCCCACAATGGGTCCCAGCGAGCCCGATCTTCAGCGCGCAGCGCCCGGACCTGGATATTCATGCCTGCTTGCCTCGATTCCTACTCTGGCGCATCGATGGGTGGCGCGTACTTGCGGAAATAGTCGCTGCTCTCCTGCAGCATCTGTGCGACCGCATGCCGCTTCTGCGGATCGTTGCCTGCCAGCGCCAGTAATTCGTCGGCCGAGCGCCTTAGCGCAGCTACGGCATCCCGGTTACGGGGATGCAGCGCGTATGCCCGGGAATACTGAACGATCGATGCCTGCAGGGCGCCGACGTTGCCATCGCTCTTGTAGAAGCCCCACTCCCGATCGCCGTCGCTCATCCTTTCGGAGAATTGCTGCTGCGCGTCCGCCGACAACTGTGCGAACGCAATCGCCGGACCGGCTTCGCGATAGCTCTGATACCAGAAATATCCCGACACCAGCGCGAGCACGACAGCTGCCGCCACGCTGACTTTCTGCAGCGTGCCGACACCGCGGAATGCCTTGAGGAACTCACCGGCATTCTTCGGGCGATTGCCGCGGTCGAACGACAGACAGCGCTCGAGCGCCCTGGCCTCGTGGAGCTTCAGACCTTTGAGCGGTGGCGGCCTGAGTCCCATCTTGCGCGCGGTGGGCGCCGCATGACGCTGATAGGGGTGGAAGCCGGTGAGCAGCTCGTAACCGACGATGCCGAGCGCGTACATGTCATCGGCTGGATGTGGATCGAGACCATCGACCATTTCATCGGTGGCATAAGCCTCGGTGTAGGCGCCGAGCGTGCCGGCGTCGAAGACGTCCCGACTCTCCGCAGTCCCCGGACCAGGCACGGCGCGCGCAATGCCGAAGTCCAGAATCTTCGGTGTGCCGTCTTCGGTGATGAAAATGTTGCCGGGCTTCAGATCGGAATGAACGATGCCCTTGCGATGCGCGTATGCCAGGCCTTCGGCAATGCCGCGAATGATGGGCAGCGCCATTTCACGGCCGACGCCCTTACCCCGAGCCTCGCGCACGACGGCTTCCAGCGCGCGGCCCCCGAGCAACTCCATCGTCATGTACACCGCGTCCCCGTCGCGATCGAAGTCGAACACGGTGACCACGTTGGGATGCGCCAGCGTCTGCGCCTTGCGCGCTTCGCGCTGCAAAGCCATGAACGACTGCGGATGGCGCTGGAACTCCGTGTTCAGCACCTTCAGCGCTACGCGCGGATTCGGGTCTTTCGCTTCCTGCTTGCGCCAGTCGACCGCGCTGAACACCAGCCCCATGCCGCCTTTGCCGATCAACGCATCGAGCACGAAGCGCTGCTTGATCACCGAGCCCGGCTGCAGCGGGCCGTGATGCGATTCATCGGCCTGCGTGAGCGACTGCACCAATCGATCGCTCATGACCTGGGTTTTGTCGGAGGATTTCAGGGTGGCCGCATAGGCGTCGGCAGCCTGTTCGACAGACGGCGTCTGCGGTGTCCGGACCGCTGTCGGCGGCACCTGCCGCTGCGTCGCATCCTGCATCGCGATCGTGGCGTCGGGCTCGCTCGAAGACTGGGTTACGCCGCTCTCCGGCGCAGGATCCTGCCGCATCGACTTCAGCTCGCCTCGATCACCACGATGGTGACATTGTCGCGCGCACCGGCGGCCAATGTCGCGTCAAGCAATGCCTGCGCGGCCTGATGGACATCGCCAGTGCCGAGCAAGGTTGCGATCTGCGTCGGGGATACCTCGCGCGTCAAACCATCCGAGCACAGCAGATAGCGATCGCCGAGCCGCACGCGATCGCGCCGGATATCGAGCTGTAAGGTCTCTTCACCGCCGACGGCGCGCATGATGGAGTGATCGTCCTCCGCATTCTCGTCTTCGGTGAGCATCTGCGCCGCCCAGGTGTGATCGACGGTGAGCTGCGCGAGCTGCTGATGTCGCAGGCGATAGAGCCGGCTGTCGCCCGCCCACAGGACGGCACAGGCAGTTCGCTTCACTGCGAACACGACGACGGTACTGCCGCTTTGCACCGGATTGACCGGCCGCACGGCGGCGGCATACAGCCGGTTGTTGACCTGGCTCATGCGCCGCTGGATCTCGACCAGGGTTTCATCCAGCTTGGCATCGGGAGTCAGCTCGGCCAGCGCCTGGCACACCATGCGGCTGGCCACGTCGCCGTCGCGATGCCCGCCCATGCCGTCGGCGACCGCCCACAGACGCACGTCGCTGCGATCCACGAAGGCATCCTGATTGGTGGTGCGCACCAGCCCGGTATGCGTCAACGCCGCCGAGCAGTACTCGGGGTGGATGTCTTCTTCGACCACTGTGTCTTCGAGCAATGCCGTCCCCTCGCGAGGGTCAAGGATGCGCGGCTAGCGTTCGCGGCCGCGCGCTTTCAGACGTTCGAGCTGCTGTTCGTAAGCCTTGGCGAATTCGCTGCCGAACAGATGGCGGTAGGTCGCATCCGCATCCTTCAGCCACTCGCCATACTTTTCGCAGTACAGGTCCCAGTAGCGCGGGCGGGCGGCGACCCCCAGGATCGAACTCTTCTTCTGCCGGTCGAATTCTTCCTGCAGGCGCTGCGGATCGAACTGCGCCAGCAGGGTTTCGAAGGTCAGCCGCAGCGCGCCGAGCACCGCTGCCTGGTGATCGCTCATGTCGTGCATGGCTTCCTCGAAGGCCTCGGGCGGCGACAGGTAGGCCGGATTGCGCTTGACCAGCAGGTTGTGGAACGCATCGTCGGCGTTGGCGGAAAACTTCAGCGGATTGTTGTCCGCCACCTTGAACGCGGTGCTGCGAACCCGCAGCTCCTGCCTCATTCGCTCCCGGACGCGCAGCGTTTCCATCGTTCCGTCGACGACGACGCGCAGGATTTCACCAAAAGTACGCGCCAGCTCGCTCGATGGTTCGACGCCCTCGATGCCCGCCGCAGCCAGCAGCTCACGCATGTACGCAGCTTCGCCGCGGGATGTCGAGGCGGACCTTGCCGCACCGCGAACGGCCGGCGCAGGTTCTGCCGGACGCGGCGAAACCGCGGCCCGAGCCTGGGCTTTGGGTGTGGGCTGTGCTGCCGCGGCCGGACGCGACGCTTCAGGCCGGGCACGCCGCGGCTGCGGTGCTTTCGGCGACGTCAGCATCTCGCTCAGGCCAAACCATTCCGTGGCGTGCTCGTCGGCCACCGCAGCCGGACGCCGGCCGAGATTGGCCGTGTGCTCTTCCGCGTCCTGCTCGATGGATACCGCGATCTGGTAGGCATCGATGTAGAGCACATCGCCATGCTCGAGCGGCTGCGCCTGGGTCTGGGGCAACCGTGCCTGCGGTGAGTTGAGGAAAACGCCGTTGGTGCTGGTGTCCTCGACGAAGAACCGCCCGTCGAGATAGCGGATCAGCGCGTGCCGGCCGGAAACATAAGGATCCGAGAACACCCAGTCATTGTCCGGCAGGCGGCCGATGGTGCCACCCACCGAATCGAAGACCTTGCGGCAGCCAGCCCCCAGCTCCGCGGCCTGTTCCCCCATCACTTCCAATGTCAGGATCATGCGAACTTCTTAATGGAATCGCCCCAGACTTTGCAACAACTCTGCGCCGGCAACGATAAGGGCGCGGCAACGATGGCGGTATCGGCCAAGAGTCGGTGAGAATACCCGGCCACCGCACGAGGTCCTCAGACCATGAAGCCAATCCTACGCGACGCTGCCCCGTTCCTGAGCAGGGCGCTGGCCTGCCTCCTGGTCGCCTGCAGCCTGTCCCAGGCCCAGGCCGCCGAGCCGGCGCCCGCGTCGCAGGTCACCGAAGGGTTCGTCAATGCGCCGATCGCCGAGGTGTGGCGGCTGTTCACCACCTCCGAGGGTTTCAAGACCACGGGTGCCGAGCAGGCCGAGGTGGACCTGCGCGTCGGCGGGCTGATCCGCGCCCACTACGATCCCAAGGGTGCGCTCGGCGACCCGGAAACCGTGGTCAACGAGATCCTGGCCTACGAGCCGCAGCGCATGCTGGCGCTGCGCATCAAGCAGCCGCCCGCCAGCTTTGCGTACCGGGATGCGGTCGCCGGCACCTGGACCGTCATCTACTTCACGCCTTCCGGGGAGGACATGACGCACGTGCGCATCGTCGGCCTGGGTTACCGCGACGACGCGCAATCGCAGGCGATGCGCCAGTTCTTCGAGAAGGGCAACCGCGCCACACTCGATCACATCGCGCAGCGCTACTGGCCCAAGTGCAAATTGTGCCTGCAGGAGGAAGCGGCGGCGCAATCCGGGAATTAAACTTCTCAACCGCACGACAAGAACCGACCTCGAGGCGGCATCGATGGATCGCGATTACATCCAGAACGAGCACATCGTCGATCGCTATCTGTCCGGCGACCTGATGGTGCGCGAAGCCCGTGAGTTCGAGAAATATTGCCTGGAGCATCCGGCTTTCCTGAACGAGATGCCGATCCCGGTGCGCCTGAAGGCACGGCTGGCGCGCCGGCCTCTGACCGACAGCGAAACCGGCATGTTCCAGGCGATCCCTTCCTCCGCCACACGCACTGCGCTGGAGGTCAACGACGAGGGCTTCGACGCCGAGGAAGAAAAGGAAGAGTGGAAGCGCAGCTACGCCGGCAGCGGCGGCAGCGCGAACCGCTGGGTGATCATGGGGCTGGGGCTGGCATTGATTGCCGCCATCGGCGCACTGGTGGCTTCCGCCATGCACTCCCGTTCGTTGAACGAGCAGATCAAGCAGGTGCGGCGCGACATCAAGATCACGCAGATGCAGCCCTACGCGGGCGTGCAGAACTACCGCTTGCAGCTCTCGCGCACCCAACCTGCGCAGGCAACATTATCCCTGGGCTGGTTGCAACCGCCGCAGCGGCTGGACCTGACCTTCGATACCACCCAGAGCACCTACAACACCTTCCAGATCACCATCGACAAGGTCGATGGTGGGCGCGTCATGCAGATCCATCGCATCGCCCGCGATTCCAACAAGGAGCTGCGCCTGACCCTGAATTCCTCGGCGTTCGGTCCGGGCGACTACCTGCTGAAGCTCGATGGCTACACCTGGCGCGGGCAGCTGCAGGACGCGGGCTGGGTACGCCTGGGGCTGGAGTAGGAATCATCCATCTCGCAGCGTCGCCACAGGCGGATGATTCACCACCGAACGCGTCGCCAAGGTGCCGCTCAATCCGACCAGCACCGCACCGGACACCAGACCGACGATCCACACGACCGGATTGATGGTGTACTCGAGATTGAACACGCGCGTCGCAAGAAAGTAGCCGGCCACCGATGCGCTGAACGCCGCCAGCGTGCCAGCCAGCAGGCCCAGCGTAGTGAACTCGGCGGCGACTCCCTGCAACACCGTGCGACGGCTCGCGCCAAGCGTTCTCAGCATGGCGCTTTCATAACGGCGCTCATCGCGCGTCGCCTGAATGGCGGCCAGCAGCACGGTGATCCCGGCCAGCAAGGTAAAGCCGAAGACGTACTGGACCGCGAGCGACGCCTTGTCCATGACGCTGCGCACCTGCGCCAGGATGGCGTCGAGATCGATGGCGACCACTTCGGGAAAGCGCCGCACGAAATCCGTCATGATCGAACGTTGCTGCGCCGGCAGATGCACGCTGGTGATGAAGGTGCCGGCGGCGGCATCCAGCACGCCGGGCGAGAACACCATGAAGAAGTTCGGCCGGAACGAATCCCACTTCACCTCGCGGAAACTCGACACGCGCGCCCGGATCGTCTCGCCGGCCACGTCGTAGGTCAGCTCGTCACCCAGCTTGAGCTGCAAAGCGTTCGCCAGCTCGATTTCCACCGAGACCTGCGGCTGGTCGACATCGGCCGGCGTCCACCAGCGCCCGGCGACGATCTTGTTGTCGCTCTGCAGCCGTTCGGCCCAGGTCAGGTTGGCCTCGCGCTCCAGAAACTCCTTGGCACGATCGTTGGTCATCTGCAGCGACGAGGTTGCGATGCCGTTGATCGCCGTCAACCGCGCACGGACCATTGGCACCAGTTCCGGCGCCGGCACGTTGCGCTCCACCATGAACTCACGGATGGCCTCGCCCTGATCGGGGCGGATATTGATCATGAAATGGTTCGGCGCATCGGCCGGCAGGCTGGCGCGCCATTCTTCCATCAGGTCGTTGCGCACCACGGCGAGCAGCAGCAGCACCATCAATCCCAGGCCGAATGCCACGATCTGAATGATGCTGTCGCGACCACGGCGTGCGATGTTCGCCATTCCGTAGCGCCATGCCACGCCGACGCTGCCTCGCAGGCGGCTCAGCAGCCGTACCAATAACCAACCTGCCGCGATCAGCGCAGCGAACGTCGCGAACGTGGCCGCCAACACATAGCTGAGCAACTTCACATCCCGCAGCAGCCAGCCGAGCAGTGCGATCAGAGCCGCCAGCGCCGTGCCGTACACCGTGACGTAGCGCAACGGCGGCGGTTCGAGATTGCGCCGCAGCACCCGAGCCGGCGGAGTGCACCGCAATTGCAACAGCGGCGGCAAAGCGAAGCCGACGAGCATCAGCACGGCGGTCATGAGGCCCAGCCACATGGCATCGAGCGAAGGCGGCGGCAACGTGCCGCGCACCAGATCCTTGAGCAGCATGCCTATGCCCGCTTGTGCCGCATACCCGACGATGGTGCCGGCGATTCCCGCTGCCAGCCCGATCAGCAGCAGCTCCAGCACGCTGATCTGCAATACCAGGCGCTGCGACGCACCCATGCTTTTCATCAGCGCCACGGTGTCCAGGTGGCGCGCGACGTAGCGCCGCGCCGCAATTGCCACCGCGATCGCGGCCAGCAATATCGTGACCAACGCAGCGAGATTCAGGAACCGTCCGGAGCGATCGATGGCTGAGCGGATCTGCGGGCTGGCCTCCTGCAGATCCACCAGCCGCTCGCTCGGCGTTTTGCGCGCCGCCAGTTCCTGCTTGAGCGCTGCAATCGCCGTCATGTCGCCTGCAAACAATGCCGCGTACGACACACGGCTGCCCGGCTGAACAAGGCCGGTCGCCGGCAGATCTTCCAGCCGCATCAACAGGGTCGGCGCCAGGTCCACGAAGGTGGAGCCCTGATCCGGGCGATAGTCGAGCACCTTGGTGATGGTCAGCTCGATCGTGCCGATGCTGAGACGATCTCCGACCTTTGCTCCCAGTTGCGCGAGCAGCCGCGCCTCCGGCCATGCTTCGCGAGGACCGGGGATGGCATCGATTTCGTAGCCTGTCTGGAACGGCGCATCGGCGACTTTCACGCGACCGCGCAGCGGATACCCATCCGAAACCGCGCGAATGGCGGTCAGGGCGCTTTCCTCTCCGATCAATACCACGCTGGGAAACGTCGCCAGCTCCGCGGTCTTCAGTCCTGCGGTGGCAGCTCTTTCGAAGTATTCGCGATTGATGGGGTTGGGTGATTGCAGGCGCAGATCGGCGGCCAGCACTTCGCCGGCTTGGCGGTCGACTGCACGGCTGACGCGACTGGTGAAGAAGCCTACCGCGGTGAGCGCGGACACGGCCACCAGCAGCGCCAGCAACAGCACGCCGAGCTCACCGGATTTGGCATCGCGGACGAGCGCCAGCACGGCCAGTCTCAGTGCTTTCATGGGCGCGGGCTCAACTGACGATCCGGCCGGCTTCGATGCGGATGGTGCGGCCGCAACGCTGGGCGATGGCCTGATCGTGGGTCACCACCACCAAAGTCGTGCGCGCTGCGCGGTTCAGCTCGAACAGCAGATCGATGATGCGCTCGCCCGTGGCCGCATCGAGATTGCCGGTGGGCTCGTCGGCGAACAGCACGGCCGGACTGGTCACGAAAGCTCTGGCGATCGCCACGCGCTGCTGCTCCCCGCCCGATAACTGTCGCGGATAGTGCTCGCGTCGCGGCGACAAGTTGACCTTGGCTAGAACTTCCGCTGCAGCCTCGCGCGCATTCGGCAAGCCGGCCAGCTCCAGCGGCAGCATGACGTTCTCGATCGCCGTCAGTGACGGCACCAGGTGGAAGCTCTGGAAGACGAAGCCGACATGGCGAGCACGCACCGCTGCGCGCCCATCCTCGTCCAGCGCGGTCAGCTCCGCGCCATTGAGCCACACCTGGCCGCTGGTCGGCTCATCCAATCCCGCAAGCAGGGCCAGCAGCGTCGATTTGCCCGCGCCGGATGCCCCGACGATGGCGACGGTTTCCCCGGCTGCAATGGCCAGATCCACCTGCGCCAGAATGGTCAGCGTCCCTTCGGGGCTGCTAACCTGCCTGCTGATCTTTTCTGCTTTCAGTACCGTGTCGGCCATGCTCATGGGTGTTCTTGGAGGGCGCGCTTACAAAATGACGGTGTATCGAGCTTATCTAAGACCCGTCTGGGCGATTTGGTTCGCCGCGTTGCTGGGCTGGTCCATTCCAGCGGCCGCCGCAACTGCGGGCAAGCCCGTCATTCTGGTCGTCGGTGACAGCCTGAGCGCCGGTTACGGCGTCGCCGTGGACGCCACCTGGGTCGCACTGCTGCAGAAAAGACTGGCCGCCCAAGGTTACGAATACGAAGTGGTGAACGCCAGCGTCAGCGGCGAGACCACAGGCGGCGCACGCACCCGCCTGCCGCGTGCGTTGCAGCTGCACCAACCGGCCATCGTGATTCTCGAGCTGGGCGGCAACGACGGCCTGCGCGGTCTGCCGCTCAAGCAGGTGCGGGGCAATCTCGAAACCATGCTGGAGCAGGCGCACACGGCAGGCGCGAAATCGCTGCTGGTGGGAATGCGTATCCCGGTCAACTACGGTCCGGCCTACACCCAGGGCTTCCATGCCCTCTACGGCGAGCTGGCGAAAAAATTCCAGACACCGCTGGTCGGATTCTTCATGGAGCGCGTGGCACTGGACTCGACACTGATGCAGGCCGACGGCATCCATCCCAACACACAGGCACAGCCCATCCTGCTCGACACACTGTGGCCGGCGCTGGCGCCGCTGCTTAAAAAGTAATCTCAAGGCTCCGGGGGGGATCCGACATGAACAAGATCTGGCTCAAGAACTATCCGGAAGGCGTGCCGGCGCAGATCAATCCCGATGAATACCGCTCGTTGCGGCAACTCATCGACGACAGCTGCACGCAGTTCGCGGATCAGCCGGCGTACACCAGCATGGGCCGCACCATCACGTACGCCCAATACCAAAAGCTGGCGCGTGACTTTGCCGCCTGGCTGCAACGGTCGGCAAAGCTGCAGAAAGGTGACCGCATCGCCCTGATGATGCCCAACGTGCTGCAGTACCCCATCGCCCTGTACGGCGCGATGCTGGCCGGCCTCACCGTCGTCAACACCAATCCGCTCTACACCGCTCGCGAACTGGAGCACCAGCTGACCGATTCGGGCGCCAAGGCAATCGTGATTCTCGAGAACTTCGCGCACACGCTGCAGGAAGTGATCGGGCAGACGCAACTGGAGACGATCATCACCACCAGCGTCGGCGACCAGCTGGGCTGGCCGAAATCCAGCATCGTCAACCTGGTGGTGAAACGGGTGCGCCGGCAGGTGCCGCATTGGGAGCTGCCCGGCTCGATCGACTTCAATCGCGCGCTCAACCAGGGCCGCTTCCTGGAGCTGACGCCGGTGGAGCTGGATCACGACGACATCGCTTTCCTGCAGTACACCGGCGGCACCACCGGTGTCGCCAAGGGTGCGATGCTCACCCATCGCAACATGGTGGCCAACATGCTGCAGTCGGCGTCGTGGATCGGCTCCGAATCGCGTGTGGGCAAGGATGTGGTCATCACGGCGCTGCCGCTGTACCACATCTTCGCACTGACGGCGAACTGGCTGGTGTTCCTCAAGCTCGGCGCGCACAACATCCTGATCGTGAACCCGCGCGATTTTCCAGCCTTCGTGAAGGAGCTGAAGAAGTATCCGTTCACCTACATCAGTGGCGTCAACACGTTGTTCAATGCGCTGCTGCATACACCCGGCTTCTCCGACGTGGACTTCAGCCGCCTGCGCATCACGCTCGGCGGCGGTATGGCCGTGCAACGCTCGGTGGCGGAACACTGGAAGAAGGTGACGGGCAACGTGCTCACGCAGGCCTGGGGACTGACCGAGACTTCGCCGGCAGCGTGCATCAATCCTTTCTCGGCGCCGTACAACGGTTCCATCGGCCTGCCCATCTCCTCTACCGAAATCAGCATTCGCGACGATGCCGGCAAAGACTTGGGCGTGGATGAGATCGGCGAGATCTGCGTGCGCGGACCGCAAGTGATGGCCGGCTACTGGAACCGGCCGGACGAGACCGCCCAGGTGATGCTGGACGGCGGCTGGCTGCGCACCGGCGATATCGGGCGGCTCGACCCCGAAGGCTTCGTGTTCATCGAGGACCGCAAGAAAGACATGATCCTGGTGTCGGGCTTCAACGTGTACCCGAACGAAATCGAAAGCGTGGTGGCGACACACCCTGGTGTGCTGGAGGTCGCTGCAGTGGCGCAGCCGGACGAGCACTCGGGCGAGGTGGTCGCGGTCTTCGTGGTGCGCAAGGATCCGACCCTGACCGAGCAGCAGATCATCGAGCACGCCCGCACCGAGCTCACCGGCTACAAGGTGCCCAAGCACGTGTACTTCAGGAATGAGCTGCCCAAGACCAACGTCGGCAAGATCCTGCGGCGGGCGCTGCGGGACGAGCTGCCGAAGGTGACGGCGTAGAGGGCGCTTCTACGTAGCAGCTGGATATTTGGTACGTGCGCTAGTACGGAGCGGTTGTGCCAAGCGTCGTTCTGGCCGGCAAGACCAGTACCCATGGTGGTCGTGAGGAGCATCGTGCCAGGCGTCGTTCTGGGCGGGGCCACCCATTTCCAGGACCGCACGTAAATACGTCCCTGTAGGCTTGCTCACTCGGAACATCCTGTTCCTCCTCTCATCGAAGAAAATGGGTGGCCCCGCCCAGAACGACGCCCGAAAGAGCACACCAACGTCTCCTTTCCGGAAGCGCGCTCTTCGAGCGCCACGGACACTAGAAGCCTCTGCGGTTGCGGCGGGAGTGTCTCGTTTCGGGAGCCTCGAAAACAGGATGTTTTCGACGGCAGCCCCAGGGAGGGGTTCACGGCGGTCCCGAAACGAGACACCCTCTCTGCAACCGCACACTGCTCATCGAAGCTGCTCTTTGAACTTCCAGGCCTGCCCAAACCGCTCGCCTCAAACGAGCACCGCCTCTTAATTGAGCAGGCCGGCAACGAAGCAATCGGCACCGCCCTCATCTCGTCACGCCGCACAGGCGGGCATCTAGAACCATGGATTCCCGCTTTCGCGGGGAATGACGTAGCACAGATTCAAAGGGTACAGGCCACTCACTTGAGTGCGCCCCGACGCACCCGTCGCTTACCGGTGATACGCCGGGCTCAGCTCATGAACCGCGGCAATCATGGCACCCGCGTGCTCCGGCGGGATCTGCGGGTGGATGCCGTGGCCGAGGTTGAAGACGTGGCCGTGACCCTGGCCGTAGCTGGCCAGCACGCGTGCGACTTCTTCGCGAATCCTCTCGGGTGAGGCGTACAGGACGTTCGGGTCGAGATTGCCTTGCAGCGCCGTGCGGTCGCCGACAGCACGCCGGGCGTCGGCGAGGTCGATGGTCCAGTCGACCCCGAGCGCGTCGCAGCCGGTGTTCGCCATTTCGCCCAGCCACGCACCGCCGCCCTTGGTGAACAGGATGCTCGGCACACGACGCTGCTCTCGCTCGCGCGTCAAAGCGTCGACGATGCGTGCCATGTACTGCAGCGAGAACTCCCGGTATCGAGCCGGCGCGAGCACCCCGCCCCAGGTATCGAAAATCATGACAGCTTGTGCGCCCGCTTCGATCTGCGCGTTCAGATACAGCACGGTCGCGTTCGTCAGCAACTCCAGCAGGCGATGCAACGTCTGCGGATCTTCGAACATCATCGCCTTGATGCGTGAAAAATCACGCGTGCTGCCACCTTCGACGATGTAAGTCGCCACTGTCCAAGGACTGCCGGCAAAACCGATGAGCGGCACGCGGCCGGCCAGTTCCTTGCGAATCAGGCTGACAGCATCGAGCACGTACCGCAGATCCGTCGCTGGATCAGGGACACCGAGCCGCGCAACATCCGCAGCCGAGCGCACTGGGCGCTCGATTCGCGGGCCTTCGCCGGTCTCGAACTGCAAACCCAATCCGAGCGCGTGCGGAATGGTGAGAATGTCGGAGAACAGGATCGCCGCATCCAACGGAAAACGCTCGAGCGGCTGCAGCGTGACCTCGCAGGCCAGCTCCGGCGTCATGCAGAGCTTCAGAAAACTGCCGGCCCGCGCCCGGGTGGCGCGATACTCGGGCAGATAGCGCCCGGCCTGACGCATCATCCAGACAGGTGTACGGTCGACACGCTCCTTGAGGAGCGCACGCAGCAACAGATCGTTCTTCAACACTTCAGCTTCGCTTCGAGGGATCGAACAGGCGTTCGTACTCCATGATCGCATATCGATCCGTCATTCCGGCAACGTAATCGGCCACCGCCCGGGCGCGGCCCGCCTCACCGTCCTGCGACTCCAGGTCGCGCGCCGCCTCGAAATGCTCGGTCGGCAGCAGCTCGGTGCGGGAAAAGAAGGTGTCGAACATGCCGCGGACCACCGTGTTCGCCTTGTTCGTCATGCGCAGCACGCGATAGTGGCGGTACACGTGATCGCGCAGGTGACGCTTCAGTTCGAGGTGCTCTGCGCCCACCATCTCGCTGAAACGCACCAGGCTCGCCGGATGCTTGCGCACCGCATCGACATCCGCGGGCGCTGCCGCAGCCACTGCGGCCGAGGTCGTCTCGATCAGGTCGGTGACCACGTAGTTGATCATCCGGCGCACGACTTCGTGCACCAGGCGGCGGCCGCTGACTTCAGGGTATTCCTCCAGCACCACATCGTACTGGCGGCGGAACAGCGGTACGTCGCGCAGGTCCTCTATCGTCAGCAGCCCCGCGCGCAGGCCGTCGTCGAGGTCGTGATTGTTGTAGGCGATCTCGTCGGCGAGGTTGGCGATCTGGGCTTCCAGAGTCGGCTGTTCGCGACGCAGGAAGCGCTCGCCGAGTTCGCCCAGCTTGCGCGCATTGTTGAGCGAGCAGTGCTTGAGGATGCCTTCGCGGGTTTCGAACGTGAGATTCAGGCCGGGGAATGCAGCGTAGCGTTCCTCCAGCTCATCGACCACCCGCAGCGACTGCAGATTGTGCTCGAAACCGCCGTACGGCTTCATGCAGTCGTTCAGCGCGTCCTGTCCGGCGTGGCCGAAGGGTGTGTGCCCAAGATCGTGCGCGAGACAGATGGCCTCGACCAACGTTTCATTGAGCCTCAGCGCCCGCGCAATGGTACGTGCGATCTGCGCGACTTCGATGGAATGCGTCAGGCGGGTGCGATACAGATCGCCTTCGTGGTTGACGAAAACCTGGGTCTTGTAGACCAGGCGCCGGAACGCCGTGGAATGGATGATGCGGTCGCGATCGCGCTGGAATTCGCCACGGAAGTGCGGTGTCGGCTCTTCGTAACGACGGCCCCGCGATCGGTCGTCGGTGGCGGCATACACGGCAAGGCTGGTCGGTTGAGAGTTCATTGCAGACCGGATTCAGCCGAAATGTTCCTGGAGCGTAGCTTCGAGCGCCTCGTTTGGATAGTCACCGATCACGTCCGCCCGCCCCAGCCGGCGCAACAGGACCAGCCGCAGCTTGCGATCCAGCACTTTCTTGTCCATGCCCATGAGCTCGCGCCCTCGCGCCGCGCCGATGCG
>Ga0182747_1000163_pt1 | contig 71935 bp, 98 predicted proteins | sample eDN3rd30CBELigBY_FD_128526 | JGI IMG/M metagenome (GOLD analysis project Ga0182747, IMG submission 128526) | Enriched backyard soil microbial communities from Emeryville, California, USA - eDNA 3rd pass 30_C BE-Lig BY (version 2) (version 2) | ecosystem: Environmental > Terrestrial > Soil >... | reverse complement strand
CTTCTCCACTCTCTCGGACATTCCGATCACTCTGTAAGGCAAGCTGCGCAAGACTATGCGCAGCTCAAGCCAGGAACCAAGATATGTCTTGATGGCGGGCCCGCCGGCGGTTTCGATCGTCTGGTCTGCGGCCTGGTGCAGGCTGGTATCCCGTTTGTCACGATCACTGACCGCGATCATGTCGAACTGCCACATTTCGATGGCAACCCGATCGTCACCGCGATCGGAATAGGACCTCTTTCAAAATCAGAGATTCCCCCCTGTCTGAAGCGACTCAAGCTTTGGAAGGGCGGTGCGCGCTCGCACCTGGGTCTTTCCCAGGGCGGCAAACCGGCCGTGTCCGATCCCGGTCAGGCCGAAGTCATCCAGGCAATTCCGTCTCGATGAAGAACAACTCCATGAAAAGGAACATCACCATGGAACTGAAAGTCGTCACCTCCAAAACGATCAACCTGCATGCGGTCCAGGTCGCAGCGGTCATCGCCGGACGTCCGGTCCGCGAGGACCTGAAACTTGATGCGGACACGGCCTTCATGGCCGCCGAAAGCTTCTTTGAAGAAAGAGGCGTCAACGACCTCGAGAGCTATCTTGCTCACCGGTCGGAAGTGAAAGCAGGACTGCGCGTAACCGCGGCCACCATCCGCGAGCTGAAAAAGACCATCCGGCCGATGGACGGCTACAGTCAGGGATATTGGGAAGTCCGCAAGGACCTCGCTCTTGCGAGGAGCCGCTTCGGCGAACTCCACGACATCCGGGTCCTGGGCAAGGCCTGGTCGGCCGAGTCCCGCAAGCGGAAGGACCAGGCGGAAGAGTTGGCGGCATGATCCTGCCTGGCGCCGCGGTTGCGCGGCGCCAGGCCTTCAGATTTCGATCTGTCAAGAACGGCGGCAAAATTTCCTGTTTCACAATCCGAACTTTCGCATGCCCGGAATATAAAACTGGACAAAGAGTGATGAGGATATGATGCGTGAGATCGACAAGTCCGTGGAGCGTTGGGTGTTCGGCTATTGCTTTCCCATGGCAATAGCCCTGCACCAACATACCGGTTGGTCGATCGGCGCGATGACGGCTGACCGCGGGAATGGCCGCGGGTCACAGATGGCACATAACTGGGTTGTCGATCCTGATGGAGGATGGTGGGATGCTGCCGGAAGGCTGACCAAGGCCGACCTCGAAGAAGCCTTCCTTTCGACAGAAACGGATGAATGCCGTGCTTCCGCCCGTTACGATGTCTTTCCAGACATCGAGAGCTACAACCTTCATATTGAACAGGTCGAAGGCGGCTGGGCAAGCCAGGCGTTCAAGTGGCTGAAGCAGATGGCGCCATCAGCTGAAGAAGCTGCACTAAACCTCGTGATACCACGCCATCCAGAGCTGCAGGACGCGGTGGAGCGCAGCTTCACGGAGCCTGGATATCTGGCGCTCCAGCTTTGACTCAGGAACTGCCGCTGCGCCGCGCCTTGCGCCAGTCAGCTGGGTAATCGAAACGACCGCCCCAGAGGCCGGTTCCGTTCCGGCGCGCGGCCTCTTCCGCGGCCTTATAGGCGCCGGCCTTGTCCATGAAGCGAACGGCATGACCGTTGCCCACCATCCACAGCCCGATGTCGATGCCGTTCGCCTGGCATGAGGCAAGGATCCGCTTGTATCGATCGCGTCCCTGGCTTGCGCACTGGACGGTCGCGGTTCCGATGAAGTCGGAGAGCGCCAATGCTGCTGATTGGCCGCAACGCCAGGCCGTGCCGTCCTTCTCGCAGAATTGTCCGCTTTCCGGTGCGTCGAAGCCTACGAGGCGAATACGCTCGCCGTGGATCTCGATCGTATCGCCATCGACCACCGATGCCCGGCCGGAAAGCTGCGGATCGGCAGCGTTCGCGGTGGCCGTTGCCGCCATGAGTAGCGTGAGGGCGAGGGGCAGATATCGGAGCATCGGCGGTTCCTTCCTGGGCGTGCCGTAAGCTATCGACATACATTTTGATGGGCAAGCGAAAACGGTGGATAAGAGAGTTATTCGCAAAACAAACTGATTTCAATCCGCTAGGATTGAGGAGATACGAGATCAGGAGTTGTCCATTGCCTCACAAACATTTCGACCTGCTGCAGGATATCGCTTCGAAGTTGCGGGCAGACTGCGCCGAACTGGAGGGCATGACAGGGATCGCCGGAGACGAATTGGTCGAGGAACTCGAAGATCCGGCAGATTTGCCTGCGCTGCACGACATGCGCGAGCTGCTCGACCTGGCGACAAGAGTTGAAGTCTTCATGGAAATGCCGGCCAACGGCCGCCATGAAGGGTTCTTCGCCCTCGTGTCCGACCTTGTCGGGCATTTCGAACGCGAACTCCTTCTCCTTTCCGAGAACGAGGAACTTGGCGGCGCTGAGGATTTCGACGAAGTCGACGCTGATCTTCACGATCCCCTGGGCAGCATGAAGAAGCTCATCAAGTTTATCGCAGGACTGCGGCTTATTCATGGTTGATGGTTCGCGGATGATCAGGCGAAGGAGAGGAAATCCGGAGAGACGTGATCCGTCAGCCAGACACCGTTGTCGGCCCGGTAGAAGATTGCTCCAGCCAATGCCATGCCGGCGCAATTAACGGACAGGACGACAGCCTTGCCATGGCGGCCGCCGACACGGGCGGCTGTCTCCATATCTCCGGAGAGGTGCACCATTTGCCGGCGCATTGGCTTCAGACCTTCGGCAAAGATCGCATCCAGAACATGTCGGGCCGTGCCGTGCCAGAGGATATCGGGCGGCCTCCCAGGGGACAGCTCCAGGTCGACCTTGATGGAGTGGCCCTGTGCGGCGCGAATGCGATGGCCATCTTCCGATAAGACGAAACGCCGCTTGTCATTATCCCGGACGATGTCTTCCAGGACTTGCCGCGATATATCGAAACCGGCTCGCTTCATCCCGCGGATGAGGTCGTCCACGCGCACCCAGCCGCCGGGACCTGGAACAAGTCCGGCAAGGTCCGGTCGGTGTCGGAGGATAAGCGCGAGTTTTTTCGACGTTTTGCTCATGCGATTATGTTAGCAATACGGATGTGCCGGGACAATATCCTGCACGCAGTTGCGGATTTGGTCGACTTCAGATGACACCGCCCTTGCCTCGTATCCAGCCCTCCGGATTAATATAGGGAACACGCATCTCGATGATTGTTGAGCCCTTCGGATCCCTGCGATTGTCATCCGGCCCACGACATTCAAGACTGATATATCTTCCAAGGATTGTGGAAAAACCGTTGTAATAATATCCGTTTCGACTGGTCAGTCCCGCTCGCATGCTCTTGCAGATGCGTGGATCGCTGTCCTTGAACCAGAAATAGACATAGCGGGCTGTGGCTTGGCCAGGCATGGTCTCCTGGCTCATGGAGATCTGACCTCCGAAAGGGACGATACCCTTCTCGATGGCGCCGAATTTTCCCGCGCGGATCTTGCTCAGGTAGGAACCGGTCTCCAAGGTCATATCGCGATCAAGGCGCTCGAACTCACTGACCACGATCTGGATGGCCTTGATGCGGTCGTTCAGATTGACCTGGGCCTTGGCCCGGCCATAGATCGTCAAACCGCTGAAAATCAGTCCCATGGCGAGGGCTATATAGAGCACCACTTCCATGAGAGTGAAGCCTCTCCGCGGCATGACTGCCGTGAGAGGATATTGCCTCTGGAAAGAACGTCTCGCATGCCCCAGATTCATGGCCATCACTGCAATATTTGCTTCGTATCTTCGCCGGACCTAATCTCGTTTCTGGCAAATCCTAGTGAACGTTGCGAAGAAGTGTGTGGATGCCGGTTTTCCTAGATACTGCCAAGAGTAATTTCTGTTACAGGATCCCGCCCGGTCAGAGCAAAATCCAGTGTTGTCGAGGCGTCGACCTCCAGCCCGGCTTCATCGCTGCTGAGATCGTAGATGTCTCGATCCTCTGGATATTCTATCGCTTCGACGATAGTCAGCTTTTCCGGATCGAAGATGCAGATCGCGCCCTCCAGGTCGCAATCCTCCATCTCGCAGATGATGCCGTCATATCCGAGGCTCATGAGCTCCTTGCGCGCTTTTTCGAAGCGAGGCCAAGCCAACTCTCGATCGGTCGGATACAGATCGGGCCCGCCCCAGATTGCGGTATGCCGATCGAGAGCCGGAGCGAGTCGCAGGGTCTCTGCTTCGACAATCATGATTGCGCGGCCGCCGCCATAGCCGGATGCTGCCTCGGGATCGCGGGTCAGCCAGACACCGAGAACGGAATTCGGCTCCGCTCCCATGCCGATCTGGTAAGGATCGAACTGGTCGAAAACGCTCCTCGATCCATGAAAAAGTCGGACACTCACGGCGACCTCCATCCCTGTCTGAAGGGAGATATTTCCACAACCGAAATACCCAATCCTCAAGCGCTTCTTTCTTCTTTCAGGTGATTCCTGTATCATGAGAAAAAACTAACAGTAGAAGGTGCCGTCCCATGATCCCTTCAAGAGAGACGTCCATTGCCCTCGACAGATCCTGGACACAGCTGGAGTCTCGTGATCCGGAAGGTCTCGACCCGGATGTGACCGTGCACCGCGGGTCCTGTGGAAACATGAAGATCGTCGAATTCCGCACAGGCAGACACTGCCTGGTCGAGATCAGGAAAGACACGCTCTCGGAATTGCTTCAGGTTACCCCGGGCCACGGCTTGGGAAAAACCGAACTGAAGCGGGCCAGCCGTATCGTTTCACTCTGCGCATCGATGGGAGCAGGGAGCGCTCCTGCTATGAGCCGTGTCGGTCGGTTCCGTGACGAGCCCTTCAGTATCGGCATTCCGACACCCTGTGGTGCGATCTGACCATGGTGGGAAAAATTACACCAAGCGCGCAAGAACGCATCCTGGCGATAAGGATGACCCTCGCCCAGATCAGGGACGCCAGGACACGCGGTTCCAGGTTTTATGCTATGGGCGAGAAAATGCTAGATAGAGCCGGCATGAATGCGTTCTGTGCCGATGCGACACATCGCCTGATCCAATTGAAATCAGGACCCGTTACCCGGAAAATCCTGACAAACGCTTTGAGTTGGCACAATTTGATCGTCTTGAAGGGGATCATCGACAGAACCGAAAAATCGGGACTGAGCTCCATCGCAGGGTTTGGCAGTGATATCCTGAAGGAATACGGCATTGAGGCCGGCCCGGGAGCCGCCGGCACCCAGGCCGGGCGGAACCGGATCCTGCGCAGGATGATGCGGAAGCACTTCCAGGCGGCCTTCGAGGACCTTCCGCCTCTTGTCGCGTGTGACAAGAGGGAGGCGGCTAGCAGGCAAAGATCTGCGGAAAAGACATTCAGGATCCTGATCCGTGACATCCACGCGGGGGCGGTGGTCCTGCCGAAGGGCACGGTTCTCGAGGCCAGTAGCTCCGGAATGTTCCGACCTTTCGACAAGAACGGTCCTGTCGTCGACGTCCATCCCTGTCACACCCGGACAGCACGCAAGCGCGACAAGAAGAAGATCCATCTGGTCCTCGCTGAGAACGGCGCGGAATTGCCTGACGATCCATCGCTATTCTGAGGAAAAGCCATGTCATTCAATTACACTCCCGGCATCGACATCGCTCAATCCGACGCCCGCTACCTGGTCAATACCGTCAACTGCAAGGGCGCTATGGGCGCGGGAGTCGCCTTGGCCATCAAGAAGCGGTTTCCGGAGATCGAGGGGCGCTACAAGGAGGCCTGCACGGCCGGAAAGCTCCTGCCTGGCGGGTTGATGGTCTCCCCGACGAAGGACGGTCGGGCCATTCTCAATATCGCCACCAAGGATCATTATTGGACCGAGGACCGGAAGTCCGCACCCTCGCGATATGAATGGGCCGGCTATGCGCTCCTGAACCTGAATCGCTGGCTCGTCGGGATGGCGCCTGAAAAGGGCAGGGTGGCCATGCCGCTTCCGGGTGGCGGACATGGTCAGCTGGATCAGGCGCGCATAGCACGGATGTGCAGGACATATCTGGCTCCGGCACTGGAAGCCGGTTTCGATATCGATCTCATCTCGCCGGAGTTTCCGCTTGCCGAGGATCCTGTCTTCTATGCCGGGGTCGGATCGCGTGATACTCCGACAGGCGACATCGCCGATCTCATGCGGGAAATGGCGGGAATGGCGGCCGAAGACGGCTGGCTACTCAGGTCCGGAGGCGCGACAGGTGCCGATACTTTCTTTCATGAAGGTGCGCTTGCGGCCGGAGTGAAATCGGAGATCTTCCGTCACAACCGGAAATTCAATGGTCCCGAGCAGGTCTTCGAAACCAGGGATGTCCATTACCGGCTCGCGATTTCCGTCCACCCCGCGGCGACCAGGCTGAGTGAATGGGCCCTTGGGCAACATGCCAGGAACGGCTGCCAGGTTTTCGGTCCGGACTTCACCGTGCCGTCCAGCATCGTGATCTGCTGGACGAAGGACGGCGGCTATAATGGTGGAACAGCTCAGGCCATGCGGTATGCGGATCTGGCTGGGATTCCCATACTCAACCTCGGGAAGCCGGAGCTGCAGGGGATTTCCGCCACGGATGCGATGAGCCTGGCACGAAATATGATTGCGGATCGGCATTCCCGCATCGGCCAGAAATTCAACACGGCACGTGAGGTGGATACTGCCCCGCAGGCCGGATCCTTCGGAATCTGAGGAAGCGATATGCGCATCGACGTCTGGCATGGCACAAATCAGAATTTCGACAGCTTCGATCGGCAGATGTTGGGCCTGAACACGAATAATACCACATCAAGGCAGGCTTTCTTCTTCTCCGGAAGGCCTGATACGGCATGGGAATACGCGACTTTCGCCGCCAGGAACCTGGTGCCGGACCAGGTTGCCCACGAAAGGCAGGTCGCGGAGCTCATCGAAAGGGCCGCCGCGGCCGAGCGCCGGCGGGATTTTGATCTTTACGAGGAACTGACAGCCGCCGCAGAGGAACTGGAATTCACCGCGATCCACTCACCAGCGAGCGGTGAAACACTTTTGTCATGCAGGCTGGAGATCCGGAACGCGCTGGAGGTCGAGGCGTCGGATCCCCGGATGACGTCCGGTTTCGGTGATATCCTTCAGGAAGCCAAGGCTGCTGGACATGATTGTGTGATCGTCCGGAACATGAGCGATACTCCGAGCGGTGCTTGCCAGCCGGACGATCACTATGCGCTCTTTAACACGGATCTGATCGCCATTCTTGATCGATACCACTCGCTGGAACAGGCGCTTGCGGAGACCGGGACCGAACTGGCTTCCCCAGACTTATTCTCATTCTGACTTGAAGTCGGAACAGCTATCTGCCATTATCATCGCAATGTGAAAATGGAGATGGGCATGCCTGTCGAGACCGATCCCTATCTTGCAAGCCGCCCTGCGACGACGGTCGATATCGTCCTGGTGACGATGGCCGAAGGCAAGCTTCACGTGCTCGTCCATAAGCGCGCAGCAGATCCCTTCAAGGACAGCTACGCGCTTCCGGGAGGTTATATCCACATCCAGACGGATGACAGTGCCGAGAGTGCGGCCTGGCGGATCCTTTCAGAGAAGGCAGGCCTCCCGGCCTATCACCTCGAACAGCTTGCGACCTATTCGGGACCGGATCGTGATCCCCGGGGCTGGTCGATCTCCGTGACCTTTCTTGCCTTGGTTCCGAGGGGGGAACTCCCGGAACTCGACGGTGATGTGGTGACTCTGATTCCTGTCGATGAGATCTCGGAATGGAACCTTGCATTCGACCATGAGATGATCATCGAAGACGCGCGGATCCGCATGAAGGGAAAGTCGACATATTCGACGCTTCCTGCAGCCCTTCTGAATGAGCCTTTCACCCTTCGGGAATTGCATGCGGCTTACGAGGCCATGTCAGGCGAAACCTTCAACCGGAGCAACTTCGGACGAAAGATACTGACTCTCGGCGTCCTCGAGGAAACCGGCGAGAGGCGGCAGGAAGGGATCAGCAGGCCGGCCCTGCTTTACAGGTTGTCCGGCGGTATCCGGGCATTCGATCGAAACCTCGGGAATTCGTGAGCAAAGGCCTGATCAAAGGAAAGACCATGGAACTGACTGCACAAAACGTCGAAGCTCTCTTTGCCACCTGCATGCGCGACAGCGGATCGGTTACGGAAGGTGTCATGGGAAGCGTATTCCTGGACGTGACGGATCATGAAGAAGAGATCGGCAGCATGCTGTCCGGTCTGCCCAATGAGTTCCAACAATCCGGCGGTGGCGGATGGACCTTTCTGAACGCCTGCATGGACAAGAACGGCGAGCAATGGACTGGCATGCACCAGACCATGGATAAGCTCTTCATGCTCGGAATCGCAGCCGGAAAGGCCAGGTTCCTCCTGCCTCGCGACCTGTGGCCCGCACTTCCTGGCGGCATGCCTTATGTTTCGGTGAACTGAACCATGGGACAGAACCGGTATGGAACCTGGGACGACGCCAAAATGGAGGCGAATGAGCGGCGGTATCAGAAGCGCATGCGCGCGGCAGACGAAAAATTCGTGAACCGCTACAACGCCGCGCTTGAAAAGTTGAGAAAAATGGAGCGGGACCATCGGGCCTGGGTGGACGAGCAGCGTCGCCTGTTCCGGGAAGAGCAGGACCGCCTTGTAACCCCACATGCCGAGACTCAATGTGAGCCAACTTGCCGGCCGGAACGCGACGCAAGTGGAACATGAAAAAGGGAGCCGCTCATGAAACATGATGCCCAGATCGATACCGCGATCATCGTCGACAGCAAGGAAGATGCTGACCGGCTGGAGGCAGATCTTGCACCGCTTTCGACCGAGTCCTCCGTGGCCAGGCAGAGAGGCCGTTGGACCGTCTTCGCCCGGTATCCCGCGCTTAACGTCGCCAAGGTCGGACTTGCGGTCGCACGCCACCTGGATGATCGTGACGCTGCACCGGCTCCTTAGGGAACCGGGAACTGCACGTGATCGCCAAACCGTAAGGAAATCCCATGTCCTGGAAGCTTCAGCGGACCAAGCAATGCGCGAAATGTCCCTGGAAGGTGTCGACCGATCCGCGTGATATCCCACACGGATATTCAGAAGATCTGCACAGATCTCTCGCCGGCACCATTGCGGACGGAACGGGAAACCTTGCTGCGGCACTGGGGAAGGAGCCACTGCGTATCATGGCTTGCCACGAGCACCCGGTCGGCAAGGAGGTTCACTGCCTGGGGTGGCTGATGAACCAGCTGGGAGATGGCAACAATATTGCCCTCCGGCTTGCCATGCTCGATTGCGAGAACCTCGATCGTGTCGATCTTGATGGTCCGCAGCATGATTGTTTTGAGGATACGCTGCCAAAGGATCCGGAGACGCCAGGCATCCAGGTGGATCACACGGACCTCATCGATGAGCTTGAGGACGCGATCAGGAAGGCCGAACAGTCCGAAGTTGTCCCCACAAGCTATAAGGTCTCCCGTTTCTGAGAGACCTTTTCCCGAAACCGATCCTGGCGGGTCACGCGCTTGCAGTATGTTCTGGCCTGGTCGAATCCGGCATCAGGAAGCCCGCCCGTCGCGCTTCTTCCAGCATCCTGCCTTGCAAGGCGCGGAATTCGACATTGTGCTGATACATTGTCAGCATATTGATCAGGGCGATCCAGTCGTTGCGGCTGACGGTCGGTTGAAACAGCGGCGACAATGAACTTTCCGACATGATGGCAACCCATATCGTTAACAGAAGACCTTAAACGTGTAGATACTCTCGGTCCTATCGAGTCAATCTCTCATTTTTAAGATGCGAAAATCTTTGCTGATTGAGGTTGAACAACCTGGCAAGGATTTCATTGTCGACCAGAATTCCCTTTCTCCAGTCTTCACCCCAACCATAAGCTTCCGCCACCGCTCCATCCAGCTTCTTGTGGGCATGATCGAGCCAGGAAGGGCGTGCATTGTAGAGGTTCGTGAGGGTGCGTTTCTTCAGCTCCTTCTCGGCCAATTCATTCACGGGCAAGATGCGATCGGGATATCCCGGGACGACTTCCGGCACGCGACGAACCAGATCAGGCGGGTTGAGCCATGTCTCGCGCAATTCGTTCAGACTGGCGGCGGCAGCGGCGATCGCCTGCGCCCGGGGGTCAGAAGCATAATCCTTGGCGGGAATGTCGGGGGTCAGGCCTTCTGGGAAAGGGAAGGTTTCGAAACCAAGGGACGGCGTGTATTGCGGGTCGTTGCCAACCCCATGCCATCCACCAAGAGCCAGCGACCACAACTCATGGAAGCATGAGTGAAGAATCCCGAATGAGGTATCGTCCTCTCTGGCGATGAGGACGACGCGGCTATCAGGAAGGGTGCGCGCATCAGACCATGCAAACAAGCGATGCTTAGCTACTCGCGGGGTGAAGATTGCCCTTCGGAGCGGTGCGACAGCCTCACGCAACTCACTGCCAGACCGGCCAAGGCGCCACCAGAACTGTTTTCTTTGAAGGTCCCTGTTTTCATCTCTCAAAGGTTTTACATGCGCGCGGACATATTCAAAAGGAGCTTCGAAAAGGCAAGCTTCTTCCTCGGTCATGGCCCCGAAATCAACAATCCACCTGCCTGAAGACCTGCGGGTAATGTCCATGCCGTTCAGAAGCGGGCGGACGACTTCTGCATTCCGTCTTCCGTTCGGGTTTCCTGAGCGCGTCAGCCATTCACGGGCAAGATCTCCCGTTACATCGAATGGACCCACCTTGACTGGCCCCTGGAAGGCAATGCCGAGATTTTCCACGATCTGGGAGGCTTTTGTCAGATCGTTGCCTCCACGAGCCGCCGACAAATCCGCAAAAATCTCCTGCACCTCAGAACCATCCAAGTGGACAGGCCCGCCTGGCTGGCCATCGAAGCATATCATCGAAACACGGACAGCTGCGCCGTCCACCGTCCATGGCTCGTCCGACCAGGCTTCAAAAATACGTCCATGTTCTACAACCGGATTCAGTATATCACGATTGGCACCGCCGCGGATCGAATTGGTCGAGACCAAGCCGGCGCGGGACAGACGGCCTGCTTCGATCATGTCCCATGCCTTGGCGAACCAGTAGCAGACGAAATCAACGCCTCCCGGCACATGGCTCCACACCCGGCGCAGCTTGGTGGTGTAGTCCTCGCCAAGCTCCGAGATCATCTTCTTATTGCCTATGAAGGGCGGATTTCCGATGACAGCATCGACGTCTGGCCATTCGGCACGGGTTCCATCCTCAGAGAGAACAGCATCTCTGTTCTCGATATTGGATAGCGGACGAAGGATAGGGTTGCGGCCAGCCTCGAACCCATTTCGGCGCATCCACTGAATTTCTCCGATCCAGACCGAAACTCTCGCCAGCTCGGCCGCATAGGGGTTCTTCTCGATCCCGAACACGTTTTCCGGACCGATCCTCGGAAACTCTCTCGGCAATCCCATGGCCTCGGCGTCGAGATTGACCCGGTGCTCGAGATCCTTGAGTGCGAGAAGCGCCAGGTAGAGGAAATTCCCTGATCCACATGCGGGATCGAGGACCTTGTAGTTCCTCAGGCGTTCCAGGAAGACGTTCTTCAATGCCTCCGCCTGCTTCATGGCCTTCGTTCTCGAAGAGGATGACCTCGCCGCTGCCGCCTTGCTCAAGGCGGAAGAGATCTGTTCGCGGGCATCTTCCCATTCCGCGAGGAGCGGGTCGACGATGACGGGCTGGACGATCTGCATGATCTTGTCGCGGTCGGTATAATGGGCGCCCAGTTGGCTGCGTTTTTCCGGATCTAGGCCCCTTTCGAAAAGCGTGCCCATGATCGATGGATCGATTTCCGACCAATCAAGACGTGCGGCTGCAAGGAGTTCGGTCACATCCTGCGCTTCGAGGGGCAGTGCCTCTCCATGATCGAACAATCCGCCATTGAACCATTCGACCTGTTCGAACCCGACCATGCCACCGCCATGCATGGCGGTGAAGAGCAGGGTTGCATTGGGTTGAAATCTGGATGGATCACGCTGCGAGGTTTCGATCATGCGCTGGAACATCCGGTCCGGCAGCAGATTCACGTCCTCGGCAAACAGACAGAATATGAGCCGGTTCACGAAGTGGGCCACTTCGTGCGCCTCATGTCCACGCTTGCGCAGGTTCATGGCAAGAGCAGCGAAGCGGCCGGCCGCTTCCTCTGTTAGTCCCTGTCTCGTCCTGGTGGGGCGGAGCTTTTCGGGGTCGAGAAATGCCGACTTCAGCAAGTCTCTCATACCCGCATCTGCGAGTTCCTCGAGCGAGATTTCATGGACCTGCTGGACCGTATTGGTCCAGTTGGTGTGGATCTGGATCCTGTCCATGTCGGATACGATCAGGAGCGGAGGATTCTCCAGGGCGATTGCATATTGCTGAAGTTGTGAGAACGCGGCCCTGAGGTCCTTTCTCTTGCCCTTGTATTCCCAGGCGAAGCATTCCTTTCGCCAGACATCGGCCCACCCTTCACCACCAGTGGTCTTGCTGGCCCCTTTCTCGAAGGTGAACCACTCGCCCTTCGGATCCGCCGAAACCGGATCCTCGATGTCGAGAAGCTTGCAGAGATCGATGAAGTGGGCCTGCGACGCGCTCCGCTCCTTGAGCTCGACATTGCGCCATTTTGAGATGAAAGCATGCGGGGTCATCAGGATCTCCGGTTTGGGAGATCCTGAACATTTTCCCGTCAACCCGTCAATGGGCCTGAACTAACCCGGGCTCCAGGTATGTTCCGCTTCCGGATCGTCGACCCGCTCAACCAGATCCCCAGGCTCGATCGTGCCGTCTTCGTAGCTCCAGCTTCTTCCGGACCAATCGGCAACATACCATTTCGTGCCGTCGCCCGGAACCGTGCGATCGAGCTTGACCAGATCGCCGAGATGGTCCCGGAAGACCATGTCCGGGCGCAATTCATGGCGCCGATCATACCAATCTTCGCGATTTTCGGTCATCGCCATCACTCCTCTCAGGATCCCAATCCAACTACGGCATCCGCGTCCGGAGCCGCGTAGCGTTCCGGCCAGACCCACCCGGCCTCGTCGACTTTCGATGGATCCACCGAAAGTTCCTTTGTCGAGATCAGGAACATGTCCTCGCTCCATGGAGGGGTGACGAGATCAGGACTTCCGAAGTGCTTGAAGAACCTGGTCGAGCCATGGCCGGTGGCCATGTAGACGTTCAATTCCGAACCTGGCTCGGTTTCAATGACCGCGACAGAATTATTCTTCGCATATTCATCGAGAAGCGTGCCGGCTTCCTCACGCGTAGTTGGAGCCCCCTGGACCGGCTCGTCACGATCTCCTATCCCGCCGTTTTCAGCGATGCGCTGCCCGCCGGCTACCAGGATGTCGATCAGGATTTCCCGGTCGGCGAAGGTGACATCCCATAGGTCGCAGCAAACCTGGCCGATGACGTCAGGCCATGCGCCATCCTTCTTGCTGTAGTCGGAAGGATCGTCCGGGTTGATGTCCCAGAGATCTTCATGATCCTCGTCGATCCAGCCGATCCGGTAGACGATGCCATCGCGTGTGACCTGCGGCACGCAATTGGTCGTATGGATCCGCATCAGACCCAGGCGCTCATAATGATCCTGCGTGCGCTCATCTACGCCTTTGTCAGCATTGATGCTTGTGCGGCTGTATTCGTCCTGGTCGTTGATACCTTCATTGAAGCCGGGGATGCGGAACCAGTCGGCCATGTATATCCGCCCGGAAGGTGCGCTGATCTTCAGATGCCTCAGTGGCTTTGGCGCATCCCAGGGACCGAGCTCCTCGAACCGGGTCGTCTCGCCGGTCATGCGGTTCCCGTAATGCATGATGCCGGCCACCGGCTCAAGAAGGCTGTCGCTCTTCCAGGTAAGCCTCTGGTCGGTTTTGGGGCAACGCATTTCAGATGACATGCTGAAGAAACGTTTCGCACCTGATCCCATCAGAACGGCGCGTTCCGCTGCAGCTGCGGCGGCCTGGCTGACATGCTCAGGGCCAACCGGCATCAATGCCTTTGCGCCGGTTCGCCCGGACTTGTCATGGGCGGAATGTGGATCCAGGCCCGCATCGGTCCTCAATTGCCGAATGCAATCGTAAGCGCCCTCGAAGATTCCCTGGCTGATGGCCTGCGGCAATGGACAGTGGAAAAGTGTGCTCCAACCATATTTTGGGGCGTCAGCCGGACCCTTTTCGACGAAACGGTTCCACTCGACAGCTTCGCGAACCCCCCGCTCGGCTCCAAATGGAACAGGCCTCATCTTTCCCTGGTCGCGCAACTCCCCGAGAATTTGAAGCACCGCAAGTTGCAGAGCATCATGGTGAAAGATGTGCGGCAGAGAATGTTGGAGCGCTTCATCCGTCCCCATTTCCTCTGCGCTTGGAAGCGGGGAGTTAAAGCTCTTTTTCACACCGCGAGAGTATCCATCCATGGTCGAAGAAATCCATCCATGGACAATCTCGGCGTTGATATGCTTGCGGATGATCTCAGGATCGAATTCCAGTTTTCCGGTCTTCTTACTGCCCATTATTCACATCCCCGGTTCTGCAGAGTCGGTATCGTTTTCAGCCTGATATTCCTCCACGTAATCCGTATCGGCGAGATAGACCTTGCCCTGGACAGGCGCATTCAGCCGCATCGCGGCGCTGCAATCCATGTTGCCAAGAGACACTTTGAGTTCGCCTGACTCGGTCTCCACATAGACCTGACGCCCATCATCGAACAGGATCTCGATGGCTGCCGGGTATGTTCTGACGGCATATTTCAGGTTGCGAGGCGTCTCCTCACCTGGCTCGAGACCAAGTTCGAAAATTCGGAAATCTGACAGGGCAGAATACTGCCGGTTGCAGCCGGCATCGAGTTCTCGAGCGATCTTCCTGACATCGGTCAAATAATCGATCTCATCGTTGAAGAGTGCCCGATCCGCCGGATCGTGATTGTGACGTTCCACGGCATAGGCAAGATTAAGAAGAATGGGCGCGACGAGACGGGCAGCGACATGAAGCTGACCCCAGCCGGCATAGCGTTGCGCCGCCCGGAGCGTCTGCAGCATTTCCGACCTGACGCAATCGGGAAAACCGTCGCTCGCCAAGGAAGGTTTTTCTGCCGTGCGGGTAAAGAGGCCCTCCCAGACAGGTAGGGCCTCTTTCAGTCTCTGCAGGCGGTCATGAATTTGGGCATCCCGTTTCGACATGTCATCGCCCTCACATTGACATCACGGTTTCCGTCTCGGGCTCATATCCCGAAAGACGTTCAACCTCCGCGGACAGACGATCCAGGGCACGAAGTTCATGCTTCCAATAGCCGGTATCATCCACATCGCCGGCCGGGTCCCAGTTGCCCGTCTGCTCTGCTTCCGAGATCTTCGCCTCGAGCGCTTCCCGGATCTGGGGAAAGCAAACGGAAGCCTCGCGTGCGTGCGGCAGCCTGCTTTCGACACTCCGATCGGTCGACCGGGAGGAGTAGAGGATGTCGACAGCATTCACCATGTCATCACGGTCAGGGTTCGACCTGCGGAAATCGTTCAGCGCGTCAATCCAGGGCCGGTAATGGGTGACAACGTCATCCAGGGCATCCAGGTTGGGGTTCATCCTTTTTTCCTTCCGGATCATCTTTTCGCAAAGGGGCAACATCACAAGAATAGGAGCGATCGTGCGAAAAAGACAACCGAAAGAGGCGATCAGTCAGAGGATTTCCCCTCGACATGGAGATCCGCTTCAGACCGGACTTTTCCAGGATCCATGAACCAACGGGCGCCAAGCATCTGCTGCAGCGGATCATCACGCTCTGCCGTTGCAACGGGCAGTTCCCTGATGCGGGAAAGTGCATCCTTGAAAAATGCGGTCAGGCGATCACCTCCGGACCTGACGCGGTTACGCGACAGGCTGGCCAGGTAGGCGAGCTGGCGCAGGTCTTGTTCATCATGGACCTCGGATGCCAAGATCTCACCTCGTGCCATCCTGCCGATCGCGATCAGCATGAAGCGCTCGCGTTCGCGGGCGCCGAGTCCTTCAAGGCTTGCAACCAGTGTCGTCATTCCGACATTCCTCGAGAATCTCAATAGCCAGCTTTATGCTTGTGCGAATATATTCCTCGTTTCCAATGTAGTAATCAAGTGCTTCCTCAGCCCGCACCCTGACTTCCTCCGGATCGATGGGCATATGCGATGCGATCAGACGGATGTCATCCCGATCTCGCTCGATAAAACGTCCGATCTTTGATACGATCAGGTCAACCGGAGAGATTACCTTAATCGTCAGCTGCGGAAGGTCCGCAACCACTGTAGCATCGTCCTTCCAGTCCGGATGAAAGAGGCCAATGGAATCGGAAAATCCGGCATCTACAGACACCTTGACCGGGTCGCCATCCGCATCCTCCGTCATGAAGCTCTGCTGATCCATGGAAAGCAGGACACGATGAGACCATTCGATGTCCATGTCATCTGACATGCGAGCATCGGTGTAGAAGTTGACAGCTGTGCCCCCGGCCAGGTGAGCTACCACTTTTCCCCTTTTGGGATTGAAGCCCGTCGAAATGCTGGCCAGGTGCTGAAGCAGATCCTGCATCAACCTTGTATTCATGTTCATCCTCCATCGAAGAGTATTCCTATGGGGCAGGCTCTCGCGCCGCTTCCAAATCTTTCCGGGCCTCAAGAATAATCTTTTCAAACTCGGATATCCACGTTTTCACCCTGGGCATACAGCTCTTCAGGGACTTCCTGTGCTCGCGGTTCATCCAGAAGAGATCGTCGTGCCGGTAAGGATCGGACATACCCTGAACATCGAGAGCATCCTCATTGAGATCCAGAATATCTCCGCCAGGCAATACCACGAACTGGTGGTCCCAGTTACCGCGGATCTTGCCGCCGAAGACCTCCCTGGCGAAGAGGGAGGTGAATTTGCAGGAACTTGACAGGTCTTGCGGTGGCGCCATGAGCCTTTCCGTGGCGCGTTCGCGCCACTTCGCAAGGACGAACTGCTTCGCGAATTCGACGTTCTCGGCTGTGGCGGCTATCGGCAAAATGCTCATGGCCGGATCATGATAATGAGTTGAGAAAAAGCAATTCATTTTTCGTTGCCTTTCCGTATTCTTCACCCAAGCCATGGAGGTTGATATGCGCCTGACCGATCAGGAAATCGAAGGACTGACCGATGAGATACTGGGACGCATCCGGGATATCGCCCGCAACATCGAGCAGCCCGGGATTTTCATGAACCATCTCTGCCAGGCCTTGGTTCGCGAAATCATCGAACATGATCCGGGCTTCGATATCTTCGATTTCGTCGAAGCCGCAAGGGAGCCGGTCTCATGCCCTTGAAACCAGCAAGAAGGCCCTTCTTCGCCAATTGCGTCGGTTGGCCAGAGGATTTGCAGATGCTCGAATTCCTGATCGAGGAGGGCGAGGAGGTTTCCCGGGACGAATTCCTGCGGCTGGTGGACAAGGAGATCCTTGCGGGGCTCGAGCGCGATCTCGGCTACGACCGGCATCTCAGGATGAAGGACGACTATCATGTCGGCTACCGGGTGGAGCCGCGGACCGGGATTCCCTTCTTCGTGCATTCCGCGATCGAGTTCGTCTTTGCGACCAATGATGAGGTCGACGGTCTCCGCGACATTGTTCAGGACCAGATCAACAGGGAATCGGAGGTTCCAATGCAGAATACGAAAGTCAGCTATCTCTACAGGGATGGCGGAAACAACAAGATATCGCGGGATGTCGTGATCGCTGGTGCGATGACTTCATCCCAGATCGCCATGTTCTGGGAAAAATGCGATCGGGAAATTGATGACCATCCCAGTTTCGTTCCGGGCCAGATCGGACTTCCCGACTTGCAAGCCGGTGATGAGGGCAAATACCCGTGGATCGAGGACATCGACCATCCCTGGCATATCCTGCAAGCCATAGAACATACGGATGAGGAACCAACGATACGTTTGTCGGCCGAGGATCTGGCATCCGAACTGGAAGAGATCGAGAAGGTCGAGGGATGGGATCGCGATCACCGGCCTGAGGAAGATTTCAATCCTCGGCCGGAGCTGCAAATCTGAACCAAAATACCTCCCATTCACTGGAATGGGAGGACATTTCTTGCCATGGGAATTTCGAATCCCCGTTGACCGAGAAGCAGGGTCCCGGTAAGTTTGCGAAAATTAATCAATGGCAGGGGCTTGAGCTCCAGCCCGGTGAAAGACCGGCCCGGGAGGCCGCGACCCATGAACCCTGAAGCGATCGTCGATCTTATCGAGAATGCTCGCGTGGACCTGTCCACGGAGACATTGGCTCAGCGGGGGCTTGCCCGTCTTTTCATGGACGCGGGACTCGATGCAAAAGCCGAGGTCCGGCTCAGCGACCGCGAGCGGATTGACTTCATGATCGGTCGGATCGGGCTTGAGGTGAAGATCGGACACCCGCGCCGGGCCATTTTGCGTCAACTCGAACGCTATGCGAAATCAGATGAGGTGGACGCACTCATCCTGGTGACTTCCGTGGCCTTCCCGACGACCAACCCTCCCATCGACGGCAAACCGCTGCATGTCGCGTCCCTTTCGCGAGGATGGCTGTGAACGGGCGGCTGGACTTCCGCGCCGGCAGCTGGACGGTCTCCGAGCTGCCGGGGCACATTTCCCTGCGCTTCAAGCAGATCTTCACCGGAATTCCGGCCGGCGCCGTCCCCCCTTTCAAACTGCGCGATACGCCGGACCGGGCGACGGATCTGGACTGGTTCATGCAGCGATATCCGCTGGAGATGAGCAAGGCGGCCCGCCGCAAGCTCGACGGATCGATCGAGGATTATCGCCAATCCCGGGAACAGCTGGCACATCTCTTGAGCGCGGCCTACCGCCCCGGCGAGATCGGGGGTATTCGCGAGCCTGAGCGGGCGGACCCGCATCAGGTGCGCGCCGCAGAGCTGATCCGCAATGCAGGGCGGCTTCTACTGCTCGACGATGTGGGGCTGGGCAAGACGCTCTCCTCCCTGGCGGCCATCGCGGATGGCTGGGGTTTGCCGGTGGCCATCGTGGTCCAGCCGCATGTCGCGGATCAGTGGCAGGCAGCGATCGAACGCTTCACCCACCTGCGCGCGGTCCAGATCAAAACGACGAAGCCACACAAGCTCGACCCGCATGATATCTACATCTTCCGGTATACGAATATGGCCGGATGGGTGGACATGTTCCCGGCGCTCGGGCTGAAGACGGTTATCTTCGACGAAATCCAGGAGCTGCGTCACGGCTCGGATACCGCCAAGGGCCGCGCCGCCAAGGCGCTGATCGCGGCCTGCGACCATCATATCGGCCTGACCGCCACGCCGATCTACAATTACGGTGACGAGATCTACACTGTCGTGGAATATGTGGCGCCCGGCTGCCTTGGAACCCGAGAGGAGTTCCGCATCAACTGGTGCCGGATGCAGGGGACCCACTGGATCGTCAAGGAGCCGGAGGCGCTCGGCGCCTTCCTTCAGGCCGAGGGCATCGCGTTGCGGCGCACCGAGGACGATCCAGAAGTGGCCCAGTCCGTCCCGCCGCTCAAACGTGCCCTGTTCCAGGTGGCCTGGAACGACGGCGACGTGGAAACGGACCGGGAGCTGCAGCGCCGCCTGGCCCAGCGGGTTCTGACCGGCAGCTTCACCCAGCGCGGCCAGGCCGCGCGCGAACTCGACATCCTGCTGCGCCAGGAGACCGGCATCGCCAAGGCCCGCGCCGTTGCGGCCTATGTGCGCAACCTGGTCGAGAACGGCGAACAGGTGATCCTGGGCGGCTGGCACCGAGAGGTCTACCGGATCTGGCAGGAAGCCCTGTCGGACCTGCGCGTCGTGATGTTCACCGGATCGGAATCCCAGAAACAGAAGCGGGATGCCAAAGAGGCCATCATGAGGGGCGAGGCGGATGTGATCATCATCTCTCTGAGGTCCGGCGCGGGTCTCGACGGGCTGCAGTTCCGCATCCGTCATGTGGTCTTCGGCGAGTTGGACTGGTCCCCCGAGGTCCACAAGCAACTCGTTGGCCGCGCGCGCCGTCGCGGACAGTCTCGCGAGGTGACTGCCCATTACCTCTGGACCGATGGCGGCTCCGACCCTGTCATCATGGGCATGCTCGGGCTGAAAGCCTCCCAGGCGGACGGCATCCTGAACCCCTATGTCCGGGAAGACCGGAACGCGCCGGAGCCCGCCGATGAGAACAGGATGCGCGAAATGGCGCGGGCGATCCTTGATCGTCCCGATCCCGATCCAGCCCAGAATATGGCTGCAATCGCAGCTCCGCCTCCGCCCTCCGATATCCCGGATTTCAATCAAGTCGTCTGGGCTTGAGCCTGGAAGGTGTTGGTAAAAGCCTTCTCTGCCGATCCTCCTGTCTTGATTGGAAGGCGTCGCCTTGCGATAATGCGAAAAACACAAGGCGCGAGAACGATGAACTTTTACACCGCAGATCCACATCTCATGCACGAGGCCATTATCCGCATGTGCCGGAGGCCATTTTCCACTGTCGGCGAGATGAATGAAGCCATCATCGGAAATGCCGCCACTGTCATGACAGGAAAGGATGATCTCTGGATCCTCGGGGATGTCTCTCTTGCAAAGGGGGCGGACCGGGATCTTGTCAGGGCCATGATCGGTCGGATTCCAGGTCGCAAACATCTGGTGCGAGGCAACCACGACAAAAGCTGGATCGAGGATCTGGGCTGGCATTCGATCCACGACTTCATCGAGGTCAAGGATGGCGGGCGGCGCGTTTCTCTCTTCCATTACCCGATGGTGACCTGGCCCGGCATTCGCCACGGAGCCCTGCAACTTTTCGGCCATGTGCATGACAACTGGCTGGGCCAGCGCAATTCGGTGAATGTCGGCGTGGACTTCTGGGGCTTCAAGCCAGTTTCCGTCGATGAGGCCGCGTTGCGCGCGGCGGAACTGCCTTGTAGTCAAGCGTTGCTGGACTGCGAGCCAGGTTACGGAGAGCCCGCCTTTGGCAGAGGCACGCCCCGCAACCGGCAACTTTGCGAGGAGGTTTGATGGTTCTGGATGCAAGCGCTACCGCCTGCAGGATCGCCGAACAGAATTTCGGAGATTGCTGCCCTCGCTACCGGCCAGGTTCTTCAGGTTGATCGCGGCATTGATGTCGCGGTCATGATCGGCGCCGCATGTGGCGCAGGTCCAGGAACGGACCGAGAGTGGAAGCTGATCCACCTTGCTGTGACAGCCGGAACAGGTCTTGCTCGAGGGAAAGAACCTGTCGGCGACCATCAGTCGCCCGCCGGCCCGCTCGAGCTTGTAGCCGAGCTGACGGCGGAATTCGTAAAAGCCCATATCGGCGATCGCCCGGGCAAGACGGCCATTGCCCATCATGCCCCGGACATTGAGATCCTCGATCGCCACGCTGCCAAAGCGGCGCGACAGCATCGTCGTCAGCTTGTGCAGGCTGTCCTGGCGGATATTGCGGATCCGGGCATGGAGCTTCGCGATCCGCGCCCGGGACCGGGCCCGGTTCTTGCCGCCCTTCATCTTGCGGGCGTGCGATCTCTGCAGTTTCGCAAGCTTCCTGAGATGCGAGCGCAGCGCCTTCGGACCCGCGATCTTCTCGCCAGTGCTCAGGGTCGCCAGATCGGTGATCCCGAGATCGACGCCGACCGCCGGCCGGTGATTGTGCAGGGGCTGCTCATGGTCGATCTCGGCCATGACCGCGGCAAACCAGCGACCGCCCTCCTTCGAAATCACCACCGATTTCAGATCGGGGTTGAGATCCGGGCTGAAGCGATAGGCCTCGTGCATCCTGACCCAACCGATCCGCGGCAGCTTCAGGCGCCGTCTACTACGTCTTCCATATATTCAGCCGGGAGCGCTGGTGCATGGCGGAGCAAATTCTCGGAGTCGAAGGTAACGGACCTCATGCGAGCGAGATGGATCGGCTGAATTCGCACCGCATGTTCAAGAATGTCTGGTATCGGACACCCGAACTCGGGAAAAAGATTCGCAAGTTTCGTATCGAAGGCTCATTTGAAATGATGTTCCCTGAACCAGGATCCCAATCAGGAAGAGATAATCATGTCGAACAGGACGATCAGGACAAATGGCGCGCCGAAGCCCGTGGAGAAGGCTGGGGCGGCGGCGAAAATCATGGCTGGACCCGCCTCTGCCGTCTGCCGGGACGCCTATTCCGTCGGTCCTGACGCAAGCCCTTACGATCTGCGCAATCTCGTCACTCATGGCGACATCATCGTGGAGAAGGACAGGAGTGCGAATGTCCGATCGATGTGGCTGCGCTACGAGGGCCAGGATATCCCGATGCCGAACGGCTTCGAGGATGAGCACATCAAGATCCTGCTGGAAAGCGCCGGATATATCTTCGAGGGCAGGCGGAATGTCTTTCAGCTTGCAAACAGCCTTGCCAACCTGTCGACCTCATCCGAGATGGAGAAGTCGGGCGCAAGCAACGCCAACCCCGATTGGATCGAGGACAATACGATGGCTCTCGACGGGCTGATCTCGCAGGCACGTCAGATTACCGGAATTGAGCCGGAGCTGGATTTCGGCTCCGCTGCGCCGGGCATGTAAGCGCATGGACGATCTTGACATGGATATGGATCTGAATCTCGTCGTCTACACGGGAGACATCTCCCGGCATTGGGACCCCGTTGCCGATGATGTCTGGGGTGTTGGCATCACCTGGGATATGGTCCATGCATGCCTCTCCGATGTATCGCTCAGGATCGATACGCCGGTAGGCGCCAACTCCGATGACCCGATGATCCATGCAGGCAGGATCGCCTGGCTCGCGATGAATTCCTGGCCGGACCCAGTCCAGCTCGAGTTCACCCATCAGGGGTTTCGGGTTGAGGACGGAAACCATCGGCTGGCAGCAGCCATTCTCCGTGGCGACATGTTCATCGAGGTTTCCATCGGCGGATATCTTGATATCGCTGAGGAGTTCCTGGGCAGCCGCGCTGGCTTCCGGAACGCGGATTGCAACCTGGAGGACAGCGATCATGAGCTTGAGCCCTGCTGAAAAGGTTCTTGAGATCAGGACATTGATCTCCGCGATCGAGGAGCGGCATGCCATTCGTGTCATGGCGGCCGTCGAAGGGGGATCCAGAGCGCATGGATTTGCTTCACCAGACTCTGATCACGATATCAGGTTCATCTTCCGCCTGCCGCCTGAACGGCAATTCTCGCTCGTCGATGGAAAGGACCATCTCACCCTGAAGATGAAGGATCTTCCCTACGACCCTGGCTTCGAGATCGAGTTCGACGGGATCACGGTGAAGAAAGCCTTGTCCATGGCGGTCTCATCGAAGCCCGAGATCAGCGAATACGTGCGCAGGGCAGGGCAGATGGGTGTCTTCAATCATGGATACGCCGGCGATGACGGCTTCATCCGCTCCATGCTGTCCCTTTCATCCGGTCTCCAACCGCGGCCGGCGGCGCATAATTTTCGCGGCCTGGCGAAAAAGAACCACTTCCGGGACGTTGATGGTTCAGGAGCGCCCATGCTCAAGACCTACCTGCACTCGGCCAGGGCCCTGATGCTTTCCAGGTGGATCTACGACAATCACCAGCGGGCTTTCGAGTATCCACTCGATTTCGATGATCTCCTCGCACAAGCAGAGCTTCCGGGTAATGTCGCTCAGGCCATCGCTTCGGTCCTTGACTGGAAGCGGGGCGCTCTGGACAGCAAGTCCCGTTACCGGATCGAAGTGTTGGACGACTGGATCGCTTCGGAATTCGAAATTCTGGAGAGGATCATTCCATCGATCCCCGATTATCCGATGATCGATCCCGACCGTGCCACCGCAATCCTGCTTGATTGTTATGGAATCTCGCCCGAAAAGGAGCGCGAGCATGCAATCCAGCCAGGACTGATGTAAAGAGCAAACCGGCATCGGTTATCCACAGAAACAGGACTGCGCCATGTAGCCGATTGCGCGAACACCTCTATTTTCCACGAGAATTCGGCCTGCAACCAGGCTGTCGACACATGAACGATCGGGGAAAATTATGACGCCAACCGGCAATCAGGCAGGCGAGAGCCAGGTAAAACTGTGTGCAAGCGGAAGTGGCTTGCCTTGCACATGCGGTTCACGGGCCCAGCAGGGCTGGTTCGACAGGACATTCTTCTTCCTGGAGCAACAATTCGAACAGGCCATCTATGCCTGCAGATGGTTGATGGCGCCGATCTATGTCGGTCTTGGCGTGACGCTACTGATGATGCTCTATATGTTCATGAGAGAACTGTTTCACTATATCCTGATCCTGCCAGAGATGCAGGTGGCTGACCTGATCCTGGCGACACTCTCCCTCATCGACCTGTCCCTCGCGGCAAACCTGACCGTGGTGGTGCTTTTTGCGGGATACGAAAACTTCGTGTCCAAACTCCATCTGAAGCCAGGAACCGACCGGCCGTCGTGGATGGGAAAAGTCGACTTTTCAGGGCTGAAAATGAAGCTGATCGCGTCTATGGTCGCAATCTCCGGAATTCACCTTCTCAAGACGTTCATGTCTCTCGGCAAACCCACATCGACCGTAACCCAGGACGATCTGTTCTGGCTTGTCGTGATTCATGTGATTTTTGTTGTCTCTGGTGTTCTGCTGGCGATCATGGACTGGATCGCTCACAAGACCCCAAGCCTGAACAAGGACTGAGTCCGCGCCTCAGGTTGATTGCGAACACGGAGCCGCTCCTTGCAGGGCGGCTTCCTCTTTTGGATCCATCCGATTGGATCGTTTTAGCGATTTTCCGTCCGGATTTTCTTGCCATCTGCTGATATTCCCTTTCAGAACAGTTCCGCAGAAGAAAGGCCATCCCATGGAAAAGAAGGATTTCGTGATTGAAGTGTCCCTCCTCGTCGACCTGGACGATCTCGATCCGGACGATCTGAACGAGCATGGCGAATCCGCCCATGATGGCAGCTATCTTGTTACGCTGGATTGGCCGGAAGGCTGGTCGCTCGGAGACCTTATGGGCCGTTCCCTGGAGGTCTTCCATGAACAGCACGAGATCATGGAGCCATCTGATTTCAATATCCTATGCCGTCCCCGCAACAAGTTCGACCAGGATGCCGACTTCATCGTCCTTGGCGAGTTCGAAGCCAAACCTGGTGTATCTGACGATCCTCAGCCTTGAGGCAAGCCTGATCGCGGACGGATTCAGACGCCGGCTGGCATTCTGCCGGGAAACACGGAATGAGCATATGCGTTCTCAGGCGTGCTGTCGGATATAATTATGTGCGAAAATGTATAAACTGGCAATCAAGGGGACCGAACTTGTCTCAAAGAACAGATCTGCCACGCTGGCTTTGAATGATAGCCTGGGTCCAGTTTCAAGATTGTTCAGTTACCCAGTCGAGTTCACTCCATCCTACGGGATGGAGTTTTCGTTTCGGCCATCGCCAATCGCCTTTGGTATCTGCGACACCTGTATTTTTCTCACGGTGTGAATAGATTTCCTGTGCTCCAGAACCTCAGGACAAGGGACGCACCATGAAAGTCTATGCACCTCCGGCAGACGTCACCTTCTCCGAAGTCGACTATCTGAACTACGATCGCGAGCGCGAGATCGCACGCGAGGCCGAGAACAACGAGATGGTGCGGGCCTGGCTGAAAGAGCAGGGCTTCATCGGCAAGCACAGCGGAAAGATCATGTCATTGCCGTTCGCGGATGGACATGCTCAATACATGCTCGCCGATGGCAAGCCTGGGACGGCATCCTTCCTCGTCCACCTTCCGCATGGCGATGCCTACCACAATCCTCTGGCCAGCGGACTGACCAAGAAGGCTGTGATCGATGAGATCATCCGGGGTGAAAAACTCGCAGAAATCTTCGCGAAGCCGAAAGACGACCCTGATGCAGATGCCGGGATGGAGCCCTGATCCATGCTGAAGAATATCTCCGAGGCGATCGCAAGCTACAGGACGCCGGACCCTAAAGGGGAGATCGCCGAGGGCGTCCGTATTGACGGGTCGATCCTCAGCGCCGAGCAGATCGACGCCATGATGGGCCATGGAGAACATTGGAACCACCCGAGGTTCTCCGTATGGGCCCGAAGCAATGACAAGCGCTGGGATGCCGTCGATCTCTATCGGGATGAAGAGCTTCTTTCTACGACCTACCGGACGAAGACCGGTTCGAAGAGTTTTACGATCACCATCGCGGAACTGGCCCAGGATATGGACCGTATCGAAACCATCTTCCAGGCTGCCGCGGAATTCTGCCTCCAGCGGGACGCCAGGATCCGGAGCCGTGCCGAGATACTGGAAGCCGATGTCATGTCGGCATTCAAATCGATCGGTATCGCTGTGCCGCGCCGCGCCATGGATGACGATCTCGAAATCATGCTCGATGGTGGCTATTTCGAGTTCAGCAATACCGCAGCGCGGAGTCGAAAGCTCCCCGCCGGGTTCACGCTCGTGACCGACCAGGCTGCCGAAAATGGCTCCCCTGGGGTCTTCGATCCTCTTGGGGGATACATCGCCGACCACCGGTTGAGCTACATGGGTAAGGAGCTTCTCCACGTTCAGGTGTGGCATATCACTGAAAAGGTCAGCACTCAGGTCAACGAGATCGCCTGGGGTATGAAGGAGGTGCTCTTCGGCATGGTCATGAATGAATTCGACCATGTGAAATCCCTGGAGAGGAACAGGATCATCGAAGATCTGTCGCGGGAAAGTCTTGATAGGGAGGAATCCCTCGACGGAATCTGGCAGGATCTTCTGCCGGAAATACAACCCGGCAAGGCATCAGGGTCCACCGGCGCACAGGATGCAGCGGAGGGCTGGGTCGCCTGGGCGGAGATACTCGAAAGAACTGGAGATGGGGAAGCAGAGCCGGATCCTGTTAAGGACGACTGGTCTCAGGAAGACAAAGCTCCTGAGATGGTCATGTAGTTTCACCGCTTGTCACGATTAAATTTATCGCTTACTCTGCATGCGAAAATGCGGAGTAACCAGCTATGACCGATACCATTCAGTCCGTGAAGGCCTTCGTGAGGAGCTTCCTTCATCGAAGCTGCAAACCGGTTCCGGCGATGCGAGCTGGTAGCGGGAAGGTTCATCTTGAAGTATGGGAGACCGCGAGCGGACGGACCAGGCCAGTCGGTGTCGAATTCGATCACGATGGTGTCGTCAATCTCTGGCTGGTCACCATGCATGTTTCGGCCGATCTGCCAAATACGGTTCTGCGTGCCGACAAGATGCCGGCGGGGCGGAAATGGACTGACGTCCATGGCGATGGCGCCAATAGCAATCTGAGCGCATATGAACAGTTCCGCACCAAGAAGATCACGCGCCTTGGTGTTAAGAGCATCGCGGATGCCGAACTGGTTCTCGACCGGCTTGCAAATTAGCCTTTTCAGGCCCTCCGGTCACGTAGATGCGAATAAAGGAAGACCAAATGCCTGACGTTGCCCTTGACCATACCGTCACCGAAGCGCTGTTTTGCAACGCTCCCGTCGCCATCGGCGTTTCGGGCGGCAAGGACAGCCAGGCGGCAGCCATCGCGACGATCGCCTATCTCGACACGATCGGACATTCCGGACCGCGCATCCTGATCCATTCCGACCTGGGTTCTGTCGAATGGAACGCGTCCCTCGATGTCTGTGAGGAAATGTCGAAGCATTTCGGACTTGAGCTCGTCGTCGTCGCCCGCAAAGCGGGCGGCCTCATGGAACGATGGGAGTCGCGTTGGGCTTCGAGCGTCAGCCGCTACGAGGCGCTGGAAACGGTGACACTTGTGCCATGCTGGTCGACGCCCTCCATGCGATTTTGCACGAGCGAGATGAAGACCCATATCATCACCGCGGAACTCAAGCGCCGCTTCCCGGGCGAGACTGTCGTCAACGTAACCGGCGTGCGTCGCGAGGAAAGCGCACAGCGGGCAAAGCAGCCCGTCTCAGATAAAAAGGGTGCCCTGATCAACTGGCGGCCGATCATCGACTGGACCATTGAGGAAGTGTTTGCAGCAATCGACGCCAGCGGCATGACCCCGCATGTCGCCTATCGAGGCTTCGGTATGACCCGGGTATCCTGCCGGTTCTGCATCATGTCCAGCATGCCTGATCTGGTCGCCGCGGCCGCCCAGGAAGAAAGCCGTGATCTCTACCTGCGAATGGTAGCGCTGGAAGCCGTAAGCAGCTTCGCCTTCCAGGGATCGCGCTGGCTTGGGGATGTGGCGCCTCACCTCATCCAGGGGCAACTTGCCGATGCTCTCGCTGCAGGCAAGGCCAGGGCGGAATCCCGCAGGAAGATCGAGGCGACCATCCCGCAAGAACTGCTCTATGTCAGCGGCTGGCCCACACGCATGCCGACCCAGGATGAGGCTGATCTGTTGGCAGGCGTGCGGAGCCAGATAAACGATCTGTTCTCCTTTGATGCGAAATACCTGGATGCCCAAGGTGTGACCGAGCGCTATGCCGAACTCATCTCCCTGAAGAACGCACGCGATGCCAGGAAGGTGGATCAGGCGCTGAAGCGGCAGGCACGACTGGAAAGGATCGCCGCATGAATGGGATCGACTTCTCCCAAAGTGCCTGCTGGTATGACGACAATGCGGCCAGCTTCATCTCCGGTGCAGATCCTCTGGATACCGGCCCCGACATGCGGCGGTTCCTTGATCTGCTGCCGGTCAAGGTCTCACCGAGGATCCTCGATATCGGCTGCGGATCAGGGCGTGATCTCGAGGCCTTCCAGGCTTTGGGATGCCGTATCGGCGGGATCGATCCGAGCGCGGCCATGATCGGGAACTGCCGGGCACGCCTGAAAGGGGAGGTGATGCTCGAGCAGACCGACCTGGGCGGTCTGTTCATGCCTCCCGCCTCCTGGGATGGCGTCTGGGCCATGGCCAGCCTGCTTCATATTCCACTGTCCGGACAGGAGCAGGCCTGGTGCACGATTGCGCACCATCTGGCCCCTGGCGGAGCAGCCATGGCTTGGGTGAAGGCGCCAAAGGATGTCGATGCCCGCGAGTTTATGGATGAGCGGGGGCGGCCGATGTGCCATTACGGATCCGAAACCGCCCTGCTCCTGACCGAGCGGGCATCGATGCGATATCAGGCATCCGTCACTGTGGACAGGATCGTCAGGCTGGATTCCCGCGGCGATGAGACCATTTGGACAGAAATTCTCATGCAGCGGAGATGAAGAAAAGGCGCGTTATCGGAGTTCCGAGAAGCGCATCTGGCCGTTGAAAATCGTACAATCTTCGGCAATATTGCTGGAAATAAATCCAACCATAAGGAGAATCGGATGTTGGGACTGCTGATTGGTATCGTGATGGTCGTCGTCGGTGGGTATATGGTCATCAAGGTGCAGAAAAGGAATTTCGAGCGCACGAATGGTGCCGGTGTGCTCGAATTCGACAACTTCAAACAATCCTACTGGTTTGGTGTCGGAAACCGCTTCATGAACGCCGTCGGTTACGTTCTCCTGGTGATCGGGCTCTTCACCACTTTCATCTCGCTGGCTACCTGAACCTTCTGATCCGCCCAAAGGCAGGTTCGATTGATCGGGCCTGCGGACACCATCCATTCGCCTGCAGCCATGTGCACCGCGCATGGCTGCAGGCGAAAAGAGTAATTTATGCAGCGGTGCAGGATCTCGTTCCTATATCACTCGGTATGGAACATTATTCGATCAAGGATCTGAGCGGAGAGCATTTCTGCGAAAGGCTTCTCAGAGAGCACTTTTCCGATCTGGACAGTGAAGGTCTGGTTGCGCGTTTCCTGGCGCGGATCAAGCCAGAAGTCATGGCGTGCCGGATCGCGAAAAGCAATCCGGTCGTGAGGCTTGCCGTTTTCAATGGCGGGCGGATCGTCGGTCTTCTTGATGCTTATAAGCTCGGCAATCTCGATATCGAGATCGGGATCTCTGTTACCAAGGATATGCAGGGCAGGGGGATCGGCCGGACGCTTCTCGCACAAGCCCTGTCGGATGCCAGGCTGTCCGGTTCCAGAAAGGTCATCCTGCTGATGTCCTGCGACAATATGAAGATGCGAGGCCTGGCTCAGAGGCTTGGGGCGGCATTCCAGCGTCTGGACGGTATGCTTGCTGCCATGTTCGCTCCGGGCTGCTCGACGGCCGCGACCTGATACTCCGTTGCCGAGGAGCTTCTCACCATCGCCGAGGAGCATGCCTGAGCAGCTCCTTGGCGATGGCCATGGTCATAATCATGGCTCCAGGATGTATTATCCGATCTCCGGATGCCTGAACAAGCCGCCTTGCCATTCCTCCATTGATACGGGTGGACGCTTGACCGAGAGGGCGACACCCTCAAGGGAGATTGTCCGGGCGCCCTCAGTCAGGAATGCGCAGGGATCTGCAAAGGTCATGCCGGCGGGCCCGCCCTCCAGAAATAAGACCTCCCCCTTGGCAGAAAGCAGGAAGTCCAGCGTAAAGTCCTGGCGATCCCATCCCTCCTTGCCGGCGGTGTCGCTTCCAGGAGCGATGCGCTTGTTGCCTATGCCGAGACCCAGGTTCTGCATGGCATCCAGCATGGCTTGTGCAGAGGACAGCGCACCATCAACCGCCTTGCGAATGGTTGCCTCTGGAATGGCGCCGCTGTCACCCATCCCCATTTGCCGGTAGTAGTTGGCCAGGCCGGAGATCTGTCCATCCCGAATAAAAACGCGAAATTCGATCGGCCAATTGCCATCGGCACCATCGAACTGGCCGCTCTCCTTCATCGGCGGGATATAGGGACGGACGAAAGCCCTGATTTCGGCCGATCCCAGATCTCTCAGCGTCGAGTAGAAGCGCTCATCGTATATCTCGGGGAACATCTTCCCGTCGACACCGCGGATCAGACCGTTAGAGATTTCCCCTCCATCCGAAAGACTTGCCTTCACATCTCCAGGCGCCACCTGTTCGAACCGAAGTATCTCACCTTCCTTCAGATTTTCGACGATTTCGTCGGAAAACGCATCGATTCCGCTGCCATCACTCAGCGCGTCCATCACAAGAAAATATTCTGTCGCGCACGTCGTTGCGATCTGCCTGGCCGGGATCGATGGGACACCTGCATGATCGGCGATGGCAAGCCAGGCGGTCAGGCTGATGACGTTGAACCTGGCCGGCTCAGCGTCTCTTTCACGGCATGAGATCTCTTCCGAGCTGATGAGATGATCTTCGCTCCATTTCACGCCGGCAGCAATCTCTTCACGGATTTCCTTCTCGCGCTCTTTCGGAGGTTTTGGCTCCGGAAAGTTCATCGCTCCGAAAACGGTTGAAAGAGCATACACCATTGCTCATCACATCCCCGGTGCCGGGTCGTTGTTTACCGAAGGATCATTCCAATCCTGGATCTCAAAGCCAAGATCCACCGGCGCAGCCGTCTCGTTCGAGGCGAGGAAGGCCTCGTAGATGGCCTCCGCCGGAGAGGACGGGATGAAATCGCTGTCGTGTCCCGAGTGACGAGCCGCCACTGAACTTTGCATCTTGAAGAGCATGCCGTTCGTGACCTCGACACTCAGCCTCGCCGTCATCTCCGTATCCGACCTCTGAACGATATCGACATTATCCAGGACAGCTCCGAGATCGTCGGCAATCGCTGCCAGGAAAAGTTCATCCTTGAGATCCTTGCCGGTGACTTCGGCGAAGCTGGAGACGAAATACTCTTCGAAGCTTTCATCGTCATAGAGTCGCAGGACAATGTCACAGTGCTTGATCCCGGTTTCAAAAGCCTCGCCGAAGGGCAGGGCGAGCCCAAAATCCCTGTGCAGATCTTCCAGTGAAAGGATAAACTCGGGAATCTCGTCATTGCCGATTGGCGCCTCAGACAGAGTATAGGCGGCAACGGATCCATCCGAGAAAATGCGGGCGCGCATGATGCTGGCCATTGGAACATCTTCAAGACGGTCATAGTGATCGGCGAAGTCTCCTGCACGGCAAGCTTCGAAAATGGCCCTTGCATCGTCCTCTGCGGACATCGTGGCGGCGCCGGCCGTTTGATGGGCATCATAGACTTCAGCCCATACATCCGGAGTGATGTGATCGGGAAAATCGAAATCTTCCTGCGGCGAAACATCAAGCATGCGTTCGAACCCAGGCTCGGACTTGAAGAGAAGGAAGCGATCGACATGTTGCATGAGCCTGAACCTCGAATGATGTAAATTCCGTTCCCTCAAAGATAGCCATTCAAGACGAAAAAAGAGCCCGGGAAATATCCCAGGCACCACATCCCTTGCTCCTGCGGGAACAGATTAATAGAATGCGAAAAAAAGGATGTCATCGCAATGCCCGTTTCCACAGATTGGATTCCCTTGCCCCACGGACTCGAGGTTGAAGAGCATCTCTTCGTGATCGGCGATGTGCATGGAAATGCCCACCTTTTGGAGGAGGCTCTCGATTGGTCCGGCCGCCAGCCGCAGCTCGGTGAACAGGAACTGGTCTTTCTGGGCGATATCATCGACCGCGGCCATGAAAATCTTCGGTCGATCGGACTGGTCATGACCGGTCTTCCTGGCATGAAGACCGACATTCTTCCTGGTAATCACGAGATCGAGCTTCTTCGCTTCCTCGACGGAGATGATCAGGCTTACGATGCCTGGCTCAATATCGGTGGAGCAACCATGATCCAGGAGATCGATGGGCTCGAGGATGCGCGCGGTTTCCGTCGGATCAGGTCGATGCTTGTCGATGCCATTCCTGAAGGCTTCCTGCGCGAGATTCGCAGCGGGCCGGGACATCTGGTGCGAGGTGGATTTCTTCTCGTTCATGCAGGTGTCGACCCTCATGTCGAAGATCCCGAAGCCTACCTGTCCATGAAGTTCGACGAGGGTGACAGGAAGACCCACTGGGCCTGGATCTTCGACAGCTTCAGCGAATGGGCAGATGGTTGGGAACGCTTCAATGCCGAAGCGGTCGTCCATGGACATCAGCCCGTCCTTGTCGAGAACTGGCCACAGGCATTCCAGGCCAGCTATGGGGATCTGGTATCACATCGCCGCCTCAATCTCGATTTCGGTAGCGGGGTGATCGATCGCCTTGGCGGTGCCGAAATTCACGGCAATCGGCTGCGATTTTTCGGGTGCGGCAAATGATCATGTCGCGACTTGGTTCAATCATGCTGATCGCCACCATGACTGCGCTCGCAGGTTGCAATACCGTATCGGGCGTCGGCCAGGATATCTACATCGGAGCGAACTTCGTTCAGGGATACATGCCGCCGGAAATGCAGGCACCGCCGGACCGTGCAACGATCGGCGGTAGCGGCATTCCATCACTCGGATCGATGTGATCCCGTTCAGGATGAATCACAGCCTGCGCCGAATGCTCCCGTCTCGAGCAATGCGTTCCGGATGATTGGGTCGATCCACGGCTTCTCCCGCATGCCGGGGATATGGGCATGAGCATTGCGAAGCAATCCACACCAATAGCGGCCCTCATCCCATTCCAGTGCGGGACAGGGGCCTTCGACGGCGTGGATGAGGTCGCGCGCCAGAATGCAGGGAATGGCTTTGCAACAAGCACCGCAACCATTGCATGGCGCGCCATAGTCTGGTTTTTCCGGGGCCGTGCTGTTCATGGCCGGAAGTCTACCATCCCATGCCGTTTTCGCAAGTCTTGCTGATCACATCGACAGGCTTGCCTCTTCCTCCTGGCAGGCCCAGCCGACAGGCTCTCCCGTTTCCACATCGACAGCCAGATCCGCGTCAAAGAGATGCCACTCATGCTCCAGGCTGTTTTCCCCAAAGCCGCCCAGGCAGACGGAATCGTAGCCGGCATCCTTCAGCGCCTGGACGAATTCAGGCACCTCCAGTGCCCGGAACCCGAGAACCGGCGGCAATCGGTCGAGGCGTTCCGGCCAGGCCTCGATCATCTCGCCGAGATACATGCCGGTTTCCCGATGGATCTCATCATAGCCACCGGTGTCCTGGATAGCGGCGCTGCAATCTCTTGCAACAGCCCTCAGCACGTCCCGGCCAAATTCCAGAGCGATGACATCGAGATCGAAGAACGGGTCTTCGTCATCCTGTTCGATCAGAACATATGGTTTCTGCACCGCGAGACGAACCTCCCAGATCCGGGGATGCAAGATCCTGCCGGCGGCGAGTGATCGATCGTTGGGCTGACTCGCATAGAGCGCCGCCGTCTCCCTCGTGCCGAAGGAGATCGTGGGCAGATTGGTGCGTATGCCATCGGCGCCGCACCATTGCCCGCGAAACACGGTGGTCGCCCGTATGGCTTCAAGAGCCTGGCGGGCATATTTCTCGCGGATCTCGGGCAACATCACGGACCTTCGATATCGGCATCCGGTTCCGGTTCGAGGGCAAGCAGAATCGCATCATGAACAATCTCGCACACGATCTCCGTCGGCATATCCGATGAGGATTCCCGAAGGGCCGTTCGAACCTCTTCGTCCGTCTTCCCTTCGCACGCATCAGGAAACTGCGAGCGCACCTCTGAGATATTGGCGGTGTAGAAAACCTCATAGGATTCGGTGAATTCGGCACCTACCGCGGTCTGGAAATCCTGAATCAGATCCTCGGGGTTTCCGACAGTATCCTTGATGCGCGCAAGCTCTTCAATGAGCGGGCGCAGGAGGGCGTCGCGAGATTTATAGTCGAGAACGGGTTTTGTCATGGTTTCTCTTTCTCTTCAGGCATGGCAGGAGAATAGGATCTCCCTCAGAAAATGGAGGCTCCTCCCGGGTCAGACCCAGGAGATATCATTCACATCGATGTCCCGCGGGTCCGTCCCGTCCAGAGGCGCCGGAATATCTGCAATCCGGGCAACTTCCGCGGCTTCCGGGTCGGTTGCAGCCGCAATTGCGGGAACCGGTGTGGGCAGGGCCTTCACCTCGGCAAGCGGAAACAGGTCCGGCACTGCGAAGACGGCATCGAAGGCCCGGCCGACGATCTGGATTTCATCGCCCTTCGGGTAGGGATACTGGTCTCCATCCCGCCCGAGAAGGGCCGATTCCGCCGCGAAGACCTGCTCATCGACGATATTCGCAAGGTAGTCGTTCGAGCGTCCATTGGCTTCCAGCCTGTCGATCACCCAGGTTTCGAAAGACCTGGCCGTCATTTCGAGAGCCAGCGAGAAATATGGGGCGCTGCGTGTCCGGTCGAGAAGAGAAGACCTCATCGGGAGTTGCGTGGCTCCAATCGCCTTGATGACGTTGAAGAGGGCTTCGGCCGCCGGCTCGTGCTCTGGATTGCCGCGCTTGCGCTGCGCGCTCGCATCCCCCATCCGGTCTCCCATCCAGCGCGAGACGGCATTGGCGAGCCCATGCCACCATTCATGCGCGAGCGATCCGGCTCCCTTGTTCTTGGTCAGGTTGATAACAACATGGCCGGGCTCATAATGTGCTTTCGCTGCATTGATGCCGCCGGTTCCCCTGGCGCCGAAGGCCATCCCCAGCTCTCCGTTGAGCGAAAGGGCTCGCGGTTCGACCCCGAGGATCTCCGCCAGGTCGATGAAGGCGTCATAGCAGTCGTTGAGATCTTCCTGGCGCCGTGGGCCCTCGACGTAATTGCCGAACTGAACGCCGCGGAAGCCGAAGGTTTCCATGAACATGTCAGGGCTGACATTCCTGCCCTCACGATGATCCGGCCCGACCCGGTCGCGGTTCTCGCCACGACGTTCGGCCGGAACCGTTTTCATCCGTTCCCAGAGATCCTCGACCGCGTCCTGATGCTCCTTCAGATAGGCTTTCGCATCCGTCATGTTCTCGAAGCCCTTGATCTCGATGACCCGGGTTCCGACTTTCTTGGCAATCATGGCAGGCCCGGTGCGATATTTGCTCTTCCAGTAGAGATCGAACTTCGTCCCCTTCTTCCTTGTCTCTGCCTGTGCGTCCGGATCGGCGCGGAACTTCTCTGCCAGAGCGTGGAGCAACGCATCCCTGGAAGGTTCTGACGCAATGAGCGCCATCGATCTGGCAGAGCCTGTATATGCGTTCCACAGGAACCTGGTTTCAGGGAGGCGGACGCCATCCTCATAGTTCTTCCCGACCTTACCGATGGTGATGTCCTTGAGGGAACGGCTGTGGCCGGTCATCTCATAGAGTTCGATCTTGCAGTCGATCTTCTGCTTCAGGCCGGCATTCGAGGGGCGGTCGAGGATGGACTGGCAGGTTTCCTTCTCGATTTTTCCGGAGAACATGTCGATCGTGATATTGCGGATCGACTCCACCGTCCTGGCCCACATGGCAAGATGGTGCAACCGCTTGGGCTTGGTATCGATCGAGTCACGCAGGGCCCTGGCGAAACTCACCAGCCATGGATCCATGCCATCGGCCAGAAGTCCGGTCCAATTCGGTTCAGGGAAAGTTTTCGCAAATGGTTCCCTGGCGATCTGCTCGCCGACATAAAGGGAGGCCTTGTGCAGCCATGCTGCCCGTTTTTCCTTGGCTGCTCCCGGGATATGCTCGCCGAAATCGGTGATCTTCTCCATGAATCCGCTCCTGTTCTGTTACCGGGAGAATAGCTTCCTCCTGTGAAAAAACCGTGCGTTCAGATTGCCCGGACACCGAACTTTTGGATTTCGGTGGGGCGGGATACGTTATTATGCGAAAACGTAAATCAAGGAACCCGTCATGCCCCTCGATCTTTCGCAATCCGTGCGACAGTCGCTTCTGCGCGAGATCGCGGCGCTTTCACGTGACCCCGGGGAAGGCTTCGACGTGGTCATCGCGGACGAGGCGATCAACGGTGGACTCGTTTTCGAGGCCAATGCAATCGAACTTGCGGATCACGACACGCTCAACCACCCCGGATGGGGGATTGCGCCTGTTCCAAGCCATACTGGATTCACACTTCTCCTCACCAAAGACGCGAAGGTCATCGGGCAGCTTTCCCTTACCCTCGACAGGTTTGGCCTGTGCATTGAAGGCGTCGCGGTGGATTTCCGGTATCGCGGCAAGGAACACAGCGAGAAGCTCGTGGAGGCCTGCGTCGGGATCTTCTCAAGAGCGGTGCGGGATCTTCCCGATGAGGAGGATGCGACATGGCTTCTCGCCCAAGAGGTATGGGGCGATTTCAACGATGCCGGCGAATACTTCGCCCTGCGGCTCGCCCAGCACTTTGAAGAGGCGCTCAGGCGCCTGGATGCTGCCGGACCGGAGATCTAATCATGATACTCCAGATCGGGCCTGCCTTTCGCAGGGGCATAAGGGCGGCACATGATGCATATGCGAAAATTCCAATTGGCGTAGGCGTTGTTCGAATGAACGACGACGAATATCCCGAACTGGTCGAGATGATCGATGACATGCATCGTTTCCCGGAAGACAGGATATCTCCATCCTATGGCGTCGTGCCGTATCCGGATGGCGAAATGTTCACCCTCGCCATCTTGGAGCGGGGACAAGTCATCTCGCAGATCAGCATGACGGTTTGTGTTTTTCGATCCGCTGTCGAGGTGACTGTCGAGAGCTGCTATACGGATTGCCGGCACCGGGGCAGGGGACTGGCCACATGCCTGGCCGGTATCGTGGGAGAGATTGTTCTGAGCGGATACATGTCCGCCGGTCAAGTCGACGAAACGTTCCCGGAAAAGGTCCGGCCCGTCATCTGTGGGGATTTCACGGAAGTAAGCAGGAAAGTCGGTGAAAAAATAAGAATGTCATTGGAATCCGGACTGCATCACATCGCCGGCCAGCCCGACATGGTGATGTAAGGACGGTCGTGCGAAAATGGATTGTCATGTTGAAAAGGAAGTGCCCATGAAAATCGTTATCCTCGTGCATCCTGGTTCGGTCTTTGTGTCCGCTGCCGACCAGGTGTCCGCCAGCCTTCTCGATCCGGCGATCGATGCGATGGAAGATCTCATCGATATATCTGATGGATTGATCGTGATCCATGGGTTCCTGAGCGAGCACATGTCGCGCGGCGACCGCTCCTGGGTCGATGATCTGATGAAAGCCAAATCAGCGGCTGGACAGATCGCCTGGAACCTCTGGGGGTGCGACGATGGCAGCGTACCGTCGGACAAGTTCTGGCCCGAAAAAGATATCTTCGAACATCAGACGGATGCCGCCCGAGCCCTTCACGAGTGGCTGCCGGAGAATGCAGAAATCACAGTGACTGGTGCCTGGGCTTGCGTTGACGAGCCAGGTGCGCTCGGTTGTGTAAATTCCGTCGCGCAAGTGCTGCGTAAGGCAGGGAGAACCGACGTTCGCATACACGAGGGCGCGGTCATGGATGCCTGGATAGGAGATGATGATCCGTCGCCATGAGACATTGCCAGCCGATCCCCGATCAGGGGACGAGATCATCGGCCGGCTCACCGACCAGCTCCGCGCGGATGCGATTTCCGAATTCGCGGTCGTAGCCAACCGCGGTCCGCACATGGGTCAGCCCGTAATCTAGCGCGGCAACGACGCATCGATGCCAGCCGTCAAGAGGAACCACCTTACCACCCTCGAGCTTGACGATGATCGGGCTCTGCTGGATCGCGACCTCGGCCCCGCCTGACTTCGTCATCCATTTGCGGACAGATCTCCAGCGCATGGAAGCTTCCGTTGCCGTCTCACCGTCGAGACGAATGCGGTCGTCGATCCGTTCCGGCGGGAATATCTCGGTAATCGGGAAGTCGACAATACACCAGTCGAATTCATCGATCTCGTCGGGATGGAGGATGTAGCCCATGTCCAGCACTCTGTCGATCGGAAAGGGCTCGGCCTCCTCCATGATCAACTCCGCGAGGCGTTCATGGCTCGCGATCGGCAATAGTTGGAAAGCGGCATTTCCAGAAACATCCACAGCGTCGTTCATCTCACGGTCCCGTTCAGCATGCCTGACGGATATATCTGGAAGAGAGGAAAAACGTTCACGGCTGATGGTCTCGAAAGAGACCATCGTTAACAAGGCCAAGGTCCGACAGTTCGACGAAGCCGACGGGACAGATGCGAACGAATCCGCCATCGTTGATCCAGGCTCCTCCAGGCATGATGCCATCCGACCAGCGCGCGATAGCTGCTGGAGCGCCAAATGCTCCGGAATCGGAGCCATCGGAAAGCAGCATGATCCAGCGGCCATCCTTGGCCTTCTCCAGATCCGCTTCGAGGCCCTTGTGCATCAGCGGCATTACGTTGCCTCTTTATTCAAGCTTTGCATCGCCTTCCATTTCGCCAACTGGATACGCGCCTGGGCTCTGTGTTCCTGCGGGACGGTCAGGACGGTGACGATAGCATCTCCCTTCACCGCATAGAGAAGTGAATAGCCCCATGTTTCGTGGACGCCTTCTTCGCTAACTTTGAGGCAAGGAGGCCATGATGGGCACGGGCAATTTCACTGACGACTTCAAGCGCGATGCTGTCGCGCAGATCACGGAACGGGGTTATCCGGCAAAGGAAGTTTCGGCACGGCTGGGTGTGAGCACGCACTCGCTCTATGCCTGGAAGCGCAAGTTCGCGAAGGCGGTGTCGGGTGACACGGAGAAGGATGCCGAGATCCGTCGGCTGAAGCGTGAGCTGGTCCGGGTGTCGGAGGAGCGCGACATCCTAAAAAAGGCCACCGCGTATTTCGCCAGGGATGCAAAGTGAGATACGCGTTCGTAGCCGAGCATCGGGGTCAGTTTTCGGTGCGGGCGATGTGCCGGTGCCTGCGTATCCAGCCGAGCGGGTTCTACGCGTGGCTGAAGACACCGCTGAGCCAGCGGGCGCAGGAAGACAGGCGCCAGACCGAACTGCTGCAGAAGGCTTGGGCCGAGAGCGGCAAGGTCTACGGCTACCGCAAGCTGCATGACGATCTGGTCGAACAGGGCGAAAGCATTTGTCCGAACCGCGTTTCCCGACTGGCGCAACTGGCGGGGATCAAGGCACAGATCGGCTACAAGCGCCGCCCCGGCAGCTATGGCGGCAAGCCGTCGGTCGTGGTCGACAACACCCTCGACCGGCAGTTTGATGTCGAGGTTCCGGACAAGGTTTGGGTAACCGACATCACCTACATCCGGACGCAAGAGGGGTTCGCTTACCTCGCGGTGGTCATCGACCTGTATTCCCGGCGCGTGGTCGGCTGGTCGATGCAAAGCAGACAGACGACAGATGTCGTCCTGCAGGCCCTGCTCATGGCCGTCTGGCGGCGCAAGCCGAAGAACAAGGTGCTGATCCATTCAGATCAGGGCAGTCAGTTCACCAGCATGGATTGGGCTGCGTTCCTGCGCGCCCACAATCTTGAGCATTCGATGAGCCGCCGCGGCAACTGCCATGACAACGCCGTTGCCGAGAGCTTCTTCAACCTGCTCAAGCGCGAGCGGATCAGGCGCAGAACCTACCGGACCCGCGAAGACGCAAGGCAGGACGTGTTCGATTACATCGAGATGTTCTACAACCCGAAGCGCAAACATGCGAGGAATGGGATGTTGTCGCCCGCCGAGTTCGAGCGGCAGCAGAAGATGAGACGTGAAGGCGTCTAAGAAACTCGGGGCTATTCAAAGATCGTTCGCCCCCAGATAGGCTTTCGAATGATGCAGCATGCCCAGATGGTCGACGAAACGGCGAAGCCGGCCGCCCATTTCCGTCCCCGGCATCATCGTCTCGACGACCTCGCTCAAGCTCTTCTCGGCTGCCCGTTTGGGAATGCCGCCGCGTTCCTTCAGCCTTTTGGTTGCGTGCCGGGTCACGAATCCGCCTCCGTCTCGAATTTCTCGATCCTGATCCGCCAACTGCCAGATGGCACGCCGCGAACGGTCAGGTTTTTCACCTCGATCTCGATATCCTCCGCGCCCATTTCATTGGCCTTGCTGATCAGATATCCGGCAACCGCGGTCTCACCGCTGGCCTTGCCGTCATAGGCAGTCATGTTCGCGAATTGCCGGTTCAGGGCGTCTCCATAGAAGATTCCCATCGGGAAGAAGGTCTCGACAAGCCAATTGATCGGTTTTCGCAGCAGGCGCTGCGCCAGGTTATGCTGTGCCATTCTTTGCCTCCCGGCTCTCCAGAAAGTCCTGAAACACGTCCAGATCGCCCATCCTGCAGCGGTAATGCATCGCGGGCGGACCCTGCACCTCCGAGGGGTGGCGTGTCATGTGATGGCCTGTCTTCGGCTGTTCCAGTTCGAGGCTGGCGGGTGCGTAAACCTGGCCTGGGAAATTGAAGGAGATCTCCGCCTCGATCATGGTCATGACACCCTCGATCTTCCTGACATTCGCTGAAGGGCGGAAATCCCCCGTCCTGATGATCTCCACATCACCACATCGCTTGCGGATCATATCCGCCATCATGTCGAAATAGGCCTCGCTGAACGCCGTCTTTCCGGCTCGGGAGGCCAGATCCTCCATACGGCAATGATGACAGCAATGGATGGCAAGATCGTAGAAGCCTACGACATCTTCGCTTCGCATTTCCTCATCGTCCAGGCTCCCCGAAGAGAGGCTCATGCCGCAGCCGTCACAGTCGAGGATCCATCCTTCATCGATCAGAACCGATGCGGGGATCTTCCCTCCCTCATAGATATCGAGGTTCTCGGCGCGCCTGACGACGATCGCATCCTCATCTGGATCCATGTCGAGAACGGTCTGAGCACCACGGGTCTTCGCCTCCTCCATCGTCTGAGCGAAGACGATACCACCTGTGTTTTCATGGTGTTCGGTTACGATGAAGGCGGGCATCCAATGACCTCGAGTTGCGCGTATGGATTGCGGTGACGGTCGCTTGCGCCTGACCTGTCACGAATGACCGGTCGGCATCGCAGCCGGCGACAGGAACTTGCGGACGATATCCGTAATCCGATCCTGGTGGAGCCAGACCGGCGGATCCTCTTCTCCGGCCTTCGTTTCGATCTTCCTGACCAGGTTGGCGAGCAGTATCTCCTCGGTGCCATCACCCTGAGCTCCGGTCGCAGTCATGCCAGACTGTCCGGACCTGACCTTTTCACTGAGGCGAGAGATTACCTCCGAAGCCCGTGAGGGCCAGAAATCCGGGGCCAGGTCATCCACCCAGGAACAGAAACCGCGCGTGAAGGCCAGGCTGTTCTTCCTGTCCGCCCAACCACAAATCCCGACGAAACCATCCCGATTGAACGTAACGGCTTCCCGGTTGTCGAAATAGTCGGAGCTGCAGCGGATCTCGACAATTCGCCTCCCTCCGATACCGACGATCCGGATGCGCCCACCGACTTTTATGTCCCGCATATCCTCGCTGGTCGACCTGATAGATCGGTTGAGGTGTCTCACCAGAAGACGGAAATCTTCCCGATCAAGATCCTCAATGGACAGGCCGCTGGAGGCGAGATACTCCCTTGCGTGACAGCGGGCATGCAGGCTCATGCCGTCTGTTCCTCCACCATGCGCAGACCGAGGACACACCAGCCTGGCGCAATTCCATCCTGACCGCCCTGCTGAACGAATTCGATGCGGAAGCTCTTCCTGATGGAGTTCCGGGTCTGAGGATCCATTTCAGCATAGCGACCCGTGTCGTCCATCATGCGATAGACGATGATGTCCCCCCGCTGAAAGTCGGCATGGACCGGTCTTGTGTCGAAGGAGCGATCGCCGGCCGCGAGCAACTCGAAGCGGTGCTTGATCAGGTCCAGCTTGTGAATGCGGGTCATCGATATCTCCACATGAGAATTTGTTCGATGTTACCCGATCGCCTGTCAGAAAGGCAAACAATTTCACATGGCGCAATGCCGTTGTATGCTGGTCGCCGATCAGAGACCAGGTGCATCCTCCAGGTCCTGGCCTGGCGTCTGTCCCGCCTCGATGATCTCCAGGGTTCCGCGCTCTGGAAGCACCACCGGCGCACCCCAATAGTTCACGCCAACCCGGTTCAGAGCGTCCCTCCAGCCATCAGCTGATGGCACCGAAACGATGCCATTATCATCATAGGTCGGAAGGATATCGGAATACTCGACCCCATCCCGGTCGATATTGATCCACTCCGCTCCCAAGCCGCGCGCAAGCGCCTGGATCAGCACCAGATCCGGATGGCGTTCAGCAAGAGGCTTGAAGAGCCCCGCAGTGAAAGCGCGATCGAGGGGTGCATCATCGCCCCGATAGGAGTTCACCAGGAACCCTTCCTCCCGGATAGCAATAGACGGGCCCTCGGACATATCACCCTTTTCCGCCTCGATCCTCTCGATCGTGTCACGGGAAAGATGTGCTGTCGAAATGGTGAGGATCGTGGCTTGCTCGATCCCGAATTCGTTCTGCTTTGTCATGACGTAACCTCACTGTCGGTCCACACTAATATAGAAGAGCGATGCGAAAAAAATGCAAACCAATCAGGGAGCGGGAGATGTATCGAGCTCCGTTTCCGGAGGGGATATCGAAGTCCAGCAGTCGGATACCCATATCTCGATATCTTCGGGCGCGATCGATCTGGAAACGAACCAGCAGCCATCGGCCTCCCTCGGATCTGGGTTCCTGTCCTGCAACCTATCTTCCTTGATCCTGAGCAGGCAGGGGCGCGTTTTCGACATTTGCACCGCATAGAACTCCGCAGCCCGGATCGTGTCACAAAAGAAGACCCGATCCTGCCTGTGGAGCGCATATCCGTCCTTGGCCCAGGAGCTTTTCTTGTTGGGTGCAAGTCCTTCGATCCCGATCAGGCGAGCTCGGGACATCGATGTCCCGTGATAAAAAAAGCCAGCTTCGGTGATGGGAATGGGAATTCCGCTTGCCGCCGCCTGAGATGCAATCATGTCACGTTGCTCTTGCGTCATCCTGAACAACTCGGTGGGAGATATCTTCTCTCTGACGACCCACGCATTGAATCGCCTGCCTTTTGCAGCGATCCTGTCCAACTCGAAACGGTCCATGTCCGGCGCCCTCATCAGTGCTCGAAACCAGGAGTCGCATCATCGTCGATGTCAGGATCGATCCCCAAATCCCTGATCGCACCATCCGGATCCTCCGGCGGCCAGATCCTTTCCTGTTCGGCATGGATCAGATGAAGCCCCGGGAGCTCGCCCCGCGGGTCCAGAGCCAGGGACCAGCCATGATCTTCGGCGACTTGGTAAAGGCGTTCCTGCCGCACCATATCGATACGCTCCACCATCGGGAACTTCATGTCCCGGAACTCCTCGTAGCTTCCCATCCGCGGATGGGATTTCCCCAAATCCGTGAGTGCCCAGGATCTTGCCATGCTGGTGCGGGTGTTGTCGTCCCAGACCGGGCGGACGAACCCTTTCGTCTGCAGCTCATCGAGCGCCATCATGGCTGTCTGATGAAGCTTGATCTCCACATTCGAGACCGTGAACACCCGATCCCTGTCGCCGAACTGGCTGAACAGGACGGCCTTCGCCGCAGGGGAGATATTGGGCAGGTCCAGGACATCCCAGATCAACTCGCGCGGGGGGCTCTTGTCCTCCCATGCGACAGCCTTTCCATCGGGGTAGACGTGACCATGCGATGTTTTCCCGACCTCGACAAAGGAATAGGCGTCGCCCACAGCAATTTCGTGTTCCTCGACCAGCCTGTTGAAGATCTCCACAGGCTGGTCGTCAAGGCCAGTCCTGGCAATGATGGGGTCGCGACCGCGTGCGCGTAGAACGTATTTTTGTGCCATGTCGATCCTCATCCATCAGCATGCCTTCAAGTTAGTCCGGCCTGTCGAAAAACCCATAAGCCTCGGTGAAAAACGCGACGGGACCGGTTTCCGGACGGTGTTTGCAACCACCGCCGGACCTGGTCCCGCCACTTCGCTCCCGCCGTTCCAGATACGCGGACCGGGCGCGCAACTCAGACACTGAGCCTCAGTGCATCTTGCCTTTCAAATGAATCATCACGCATTGAAATTCACCGTCATCAATCGACACCCGGGGGCCGGCCGCCTCCGCCTCGAGGCCACACCGGCTGAAAAACCGTGGCCAAGTGGCATCGGTCAGTGCGATGAGATGAAGTGCTCCCAACTCACGGGCTGTTTCAATGATCGATTCCACAAGACGCATTTGCACCCGGCGCCGGCCGCCTTGGGGGATGGCGTGATCGATGAAGACGCGGGTCAACTCCCAGGTATTCTGGTCGACCGGCGCTTCTGAATCCAGAAGATTCTCCGGGATCGACCCGCCAAGAATTCCGTTCTGGGCGTCGCGGATCATGTAACTGTAGCTGCCGCATACCGCCGTGGTCGGAGTCAGACGGAATCCGGCAAGCACGCGCTCACTGTCGTGAATCGCGATCCACCTGCTCATCGGCGTATCGTATTGGTCGAATTCCATTCCATCGGTTTCCGGAAGCTGCCACTTCCGACGGTCGATGAAATGTTGCTTCCTCGCGCGAAACAAATTCGCGAAGAGCTCCCCATGTTTATGGATGTTCGAATAGGATAGGGTGGTCGTCTGCACGAAAATCGTTCCTGTTCAGCAAAAAGTTGATCGTTATTGGATCGGGATTTACGGATCTGGCCTTCAGACGCTGCCTCAGCGACGTCACGTGCGGCAAGCCAGCGTCAGAATATGCGGCTTTCCCTGTCCGCTCTTGCAATTTTCCTCGTCGCAGATCCTGATGTCCTGGATGCGCGGCCGGTCGCGCAGGGCCGTGTAGAATGGACTTGCGACTGCAGAAGCGGCACATTCCGCCATGGCTTCGGCTTCTGCCACGCTATGAGCATTGAAGGCGCTTCCGCGGAAAGCCTTGCGGACCGCATCGGCGACAGCCTCCCTGACCTGGAGATAGGCATCGACGTCAGTCATGGCTGAACCTCGTCCTCGATCTCATCCTCTTCCAGATTCTGGATCCATCCGGCCCAGGCTTCTTCCTCTGCCTGGCTCAAGTCGAAACCGAGATTGCGCAACTCCGACAGCATCTCGCGGCCGCCCTCTGCGGTTTCATCGAAATCGATGATCGCAAGACCGCCGAGAGACAGGTTGGCCTGGCCGCAAGAGGGAAAGGCGGGCTTGCGTTCCTCCTCGCTGGCTGCCTGATGAACCTTCAGGTATTCCAGAAGGCGGGGATCATCCTCACTGCGGACATCGCGTGGAAAAACGAGTTCGAATTTCTCACGGGCGGTTCTTTCGATTTCGGTTACCTCGTCATAGGACCGTTCGCCAGGGAAGGTGGCCGTGGCAAATGACGCATTCAGCCATTCGACCGATGCCCCATGGGTCTCCAGGAAGAACTCGACATCCTTTCTGGAGATGGTGAGCTCGTATGAGGTGATCAGGCCCGCCTCGGAGAGTTTGCGCAGTTGGGCATGATGGCTGTCCATGTCGGCATAGACATTCGAGAAGGCGAGGATCCTCGTCAGATCCGTATAACCCTGCATACTGAGGATGGATCCGGTCATGAAATCCGTCACGATCAACCCGTATCCAGAAGGATGAAGACCATCCGACTTCTGCTTGCCATCGGTGATTTTCCCGATCGCATACTCGATGCCTGCGTTTTCCCCGCGGGCAAATGCCGGTGTCAGCATCCCGGTCGGAAGCGTGTTCGTCCAGCCTGTAAAGCATCGGACTGATCCGGTCGCATCCCTGATGACCCAGTTGAGTGTGCCGCCCATCTCAGGACCTTTCCATATCTTCATGAATGGGTTTCACGATTGGCGGTAGCAATGCATCGATGCGGGACCGATCGACAGGGTTTTCGAGAGGATAGATACCGTATTGTGCCTTCAGGTAGCGATTTGCCGCCGACAGGATATCGTCCTGCGCCATTTTCACCGTGTATTGAAGCGCCTCCTGGTCTGAAAGGCGGGGCAGCGCCCTGATTTGCCCAGAGTAGATCATCGCCGAACGGTCACCATCGATGCGTGGTGTCAGGTAATCTCCATCCCTGTCCCGGCCTAACGCCCAAGTGTCGATGATCCCGGCCGCCCGCCGGATGGTCGCTTCTTCGATACCGGCGACAAGCTCCTCGGCCTTTTCAGCCCGATAGTTTTCCCTGACCCAGTCGACCTGAAGGGCATCGCACTGCTTCTTCAGGCGGTCGACCTCCGCCCGAAGCTCACGGCTTTCATCCGCGAGCTTTCGCAGCTGCGCCCGGGACAGGACAACCGGCCCGTCACCGTTCAGGATAATCCCGATACGGGTCTCCGGGTCATCTTGAGGTTTTTCACACATCGGAGGCGCTCAGTTTCTGAAGGAAGTTCCTGGTCTGCTCCGATGATCCGCTATCCTGAAGCAACGCCTCGGCAACTGGATCACCGCGTTTCAACAGGCCCAGGATGACATTCGCGGCAAAGCGCGTCAGGGCCGGACAGGCGGCCGGTGTCGTGACCGTCAGTGCCTCTCCAACAGGTTTGACCGCTTGTTTGCTGCGGATTTTCTCGACCTTCGTCCAGACCCTGGAGAGTTCCTTTTCGCCGGCATCATGCATGTCGATGCCTTGCTTCAGGCAATAGGCGGCCAGTGTCAGCATGACGCCGCCGACCTCCTGCTCGGGCTCCCCCTTGGGACGTGACCAGACATAGCCGATCATCGCCGCGGCGCGCTCGATCGGATAATCCCCGGACTGAAGCAGCTCGAGGACCTCTTCCAGGAGGCGATCACCTCGCTCGAGGTGATCGTTGCTGATCTCGGGTCCGAAGCAAGCCTCCATCCATGGTGCTACCCGAGACTGGAGACTTCCCTCAGCCTCCCGCATCGCCGATGCCGAAGAAGGCGCCCAATACAGCTCCCGTCCATCGGGAAGCCGCCCCACGGGACGATAAGGCGCCTCAGCAGCGCTGTCGCTCGCTGCGGCCTTCATCACAAGCCATCCCGGTTGACGCTGTGCATGACGCAGTCGCCGCTGATGACCCAGCCGAAGCGATCCCCGTCACCGCCCCAGCCACGACCGTAATGATTGTCCATCCTCGCACATTTACATCCCAGAGCCATGGCGGCATCGCTGCCTGGCTTTGGCGGGAGAGCGGAACCACCGGGAGGTGGCGCATAGGATGACTGCATCGCGGGGGATGACTGAACTGACATGCTCATCTTCGCCTTTCCTCAGTCCGGCCACTCGACACGAACCCGATGGCCGCAGCTGTCGCAGCGATAGTCGTCGCAACATCCGTCCGAGCAGCCACCGTCATCGGCCATCGGCCGATCGCAGCATTGCGGCCCTTTGACCCGACCGGCATCCAGGACCTCGGCGGGCTTGTATCCGCTCGGAGCTTCGCGGATCTCCGTATTCGACATGTATGGCATTCCGACCTCTTACGTTTTCCTGATCATACAACAGCCCAACCGTGACTGTCATGCGAAAATGTATTGGAGAATCCGTATCGATGAGAGCGGGTCGTTGATCTGTAATCAGGATCACGCAATGATTTCAGCGCTGGTCAGGCGAAAACCTGCGTGATAATCTGCATGAGAAAATGCCTCAAGAGGAAAGCACCATGGGTCTCATTTCTGCCATCGTCTGGCTGATCGTCGGTCTGATCGCCCTGAGCCTCGCGCTCTCGATGATCGTCATCACCCCGCAGCGCCACGTGAAGGTTCTCGAAACCTTCGGTAAGTATTCCGGCTATCGCAAGGCGGGCCTGAGCTTCAAGGCGCCCTGGCCGATCCAGGCCGTGTCCGCCGTGAAATCGCTGCAGACCATGGAGATCTCGCAGGAGGTTTCCGTGATGTCGGCAGACAACGCCTCGGTCATCCTGCCGATCCGGATCCAGATGACAGTCGATGAATCGGATGTGGAAGCGGCAACCTACAAGCTCGACAATCCCGCGCAGCAGATCAAATCATATGTGACCAACCAGGTCAGGGCCACTGCCGGGCGGATGAAGATGATCGACCTGTTCAAGGCGCGTGATGCCTTCAAGGACGATATCGAGCAGGAGCTCAGCGCGAAGATGGCCGAATGCGGCTATCGGATCATCGACGTACTGGTCGACGATCCGCAGCCTTCGGCCGAACTCCGGGCGGCATTCGAACGTGTCCTGGCCTCGGAGCGGCTGAAAGAGGCGGCAATCAACGAGGCCGAGGCAAACAAGACCATGCTGGTGGCAACCGCAAAGGCCGAAGCAGAAAGCGTGCGTGAAAAAGGGAAGGGCCTGGCCGATTTCCGCAACACCATCGCAGAAGGGCAATCTGCCGCCATGAAGAAATTCATGGATGGGACCGACCTGACGCATAAGGATGCCCTTTCGTTCATGCTGGCCGTCAACGAGATGGAAGCGCTGACGACTGTCGGCCAGTCGGGCGGCAAGGTGATCTTCGTGACGGGTTCTGCCGGCGGGCGGGACAACAGCCCGGCGATGTTTCCGCTTCTGGCGGCAAACCTGGAGCCTGGCAGTGCAGCGCCGAAATCCGCGGCAAAGCCACCGCGCAAACCATCGGCTGTGAAGGCCGAGAAGGTGATCGAAGCAGAAGCTTGATCCAACGCATATGAGAAAACAATATAGCCGGCGGAGTTCCCGCCGGCTATATTGTTTGCAACGGTCGAGGAACCTCAATGGCGAAAAAGCTTCTCTGGGTCGAAAACGAGGGTGAGCCACCCTACGCGGAGGCTGATACGGGCACCTATGTGATCAATGAACATTACCGAATGGTCGAAAGGATCATCGGCCATGGCCGATCGTTTCAGACGCGACTGGAACGCATCAGCCTCGAAAAGGGAGCAAGCCTGGAAGACCTCAAGACGGCTGCGCAGGACGATATGGACGCTCGCATCGCTCAATGGTCAGGTGTGGCATGATCGAAGGGTTCTATTGGCCGGCCGCCGCCGCGGATGCCGAAGCGGCCGCAGCTGAGGAGGTGCGGAGGCTCCTGAAGACGCCTTTGCGCAGTTCCGCACTGGATCCAGGGTCATGTTTCGATCCATGGCTGCTCTTCACATCCATCTTCGGCGCCGACGCGTCATTCGATGAATGCGCGATCGCGGTTCTCGAAGACCTGGAGAAGATGACGGACAGGCGTTGCGACCTCGCCGGGCTTATGTTCAGGGAGATGCTTTGTAAGGCCAGGCTTTGCGAATATGAGGAAAGTCCCCATGCTTGTCGGGCTACCTCGGCATTCAGGCCCCTCCTGTCGGAACTGCTTGCCAGATGGAGAGAATTTGCCTCGATGAAAACTGGATTCCACGAGGGAAACGGAAGAAATCTTCGGCAATCCGCATAGATAGAAAGAAGAAACTGTTCCTGGAGCATTTTCAAGAGGGAAGGCGAAAAATGAAAATCCTTGAGCGGATATCGTTCTTTTTCGGTAAAAGAAACAAAGAAAAAGAGCAGTCGGAAAAAACTCCAAAAACTCAAAACCGACTTCCTGGAAGGTCGAGCTCTGGCCGGAACACGGATACGTCAGGTAATCTCGCCATCCACCAGACATTCCTCAACCTGACCGATCCTGGTCATGATGGGGCCAGAAAATCTGGCAATCGACACGATCGGGTAGAGGATCAAGCCGCCGATCGGACCGATGGTGGCATTCAGGATTCCGGCCGGGAGAGTGGTGCCAACTGGTCGGGGAGTTACAGCAGTTCCTCGAGTTACGACAGCTCCTCAAGTTCCTCGAGTTACGACTCGTCGAGCTCTGGAAGCGATAGCTCCTATTGAGGCCGGGATGAGGGAAACAGAAAAGGCTGCCTGGAGCAGATTTACCCAGGATATTCCTGCTGACCTTCACGATGACATCCAGAAGTCGATGTTCGAGCTCGCCCATTATGGCGGATCGCATCCCTATGTGACCATCACCGACGTCGTCCATCATGACGTGCTGAACCTCAGCGCAGAAGGGATCGTGACAATCGGCGATCGCGAATTCTCCTTTACGATCAGATCCGGAAACAATAACGGCTCCGAGCTTCTTGACTGGGATACTGGTAAAGGTATCGATCGAACACCCCCGGTCGTCGAAGTGATCGCACCTGTCTATTCGCGTATTGCTGAGATCCGGAGTGCGGCAGATGCTGCCGCACTCCTCAGCGAGTGGGACGATGCGCTCGACCCCGCGACGGAGATCGGGAAGAACCTGTCGGGACTGGCTGGCAAACGTGCCTACGACCGGCATTTCGCTCCAGGCACGGGAACCTCGCGCCATTGGGACCGGAAGGCGGGCGAAAGAGGCTATGAGATCGTCGAGGAGGATGTTGCCATAGACAGGCGCAAAACCCTCCTGGGGGCTGTTCTCACGGTGCGCCCAACCTACGCAAAGTTGCTGAAGGGGAAGGGTGCCTGCGCTACTCTCCGGGCCTGGACAAGCCTGCAAACGACACCTGGAGATCTTTCCGAGCGCCTGAACGGCCATCTCGCCGCGGTTATCGACCGACTGTCGCAAGGCAGGGGAACATGTGTCCTCTATGAGGAGCAGAAGGTCGTCTGGAAAGACGGCTATGAGATCTGCGACGGAATCCAGGCACGAGCCACGAAAGAGCACCTCGTGATGCGGAGTCTGCGACTGGAACCCATCCCCGGTTTCGACAGGAAAGACCTTCCCGAGAGCATGATTTCCTCCTTCATCAGAGGATTTCCCCATTTCAGAGAAGATTTCCCGGAACCAATCAGGGTTGATCCACTTCGGGAAGGGGCAAGACTTGTGCTTGAACTGGCGTCCGTTGTCTCCAGGCGGGAAGGGCTCGACATACCGCAATCCTTCCGCGATAAGGCCGCGGAAATCGGTTTTACGATCGGATGGATCGACGACATGGCAGCATTGACGCCTGAACTGCAGGATGCGGATCTGCCATGCCCGTGAAACACGGGGAAGGCCAAGAGTGGAAACAGGGTTTCGAGCTCGTTTGTGCAAAAGCCGCCGAGAAGCGGGTCACTGTCTCCGGCCGATGCCTGCTCTCGGGATCCGGCCGCAGGACGTTGATCCTTCAAACCGTCTTCGTGCCGCCAGAGGACAGGGGTTGGGGCATCGGAAGCGGGATCATCCGGGGTATCCTTGCCTGGGCCGACCAGGCTGGAACGACAGTCAGGCTGACGCCGGACGCGACATTCGCGGGGATGAGCCTGCCGCGCCTGGAGCGTTTCTGGAGAAGCTTCGGCTTCGTGCCGAACCAGGGTGCCAACGGGGATCCGGTCTTCGCACAGAGCCTGGTTCGGGCGCCTTTGGCAGAAGAAGATCTGGCCGCCCTTCCGAAGTAAAGGCGGTGGAAGAGGCTGCTCTCGCTACGGTCGAGAGCCGGGCGGCTGGGACGGGATCGCAGTCCTAAAGACCCAATGCCGCCCTGGCCAATGCGCGCGGATCGTTATGGCCGCCGGCGATCGCCTCCAGGGCGCGTCTCAATTGATCATCGTGCTGAATCGCTGCCTTTCTCGGAGTTCGGGTTCGGGGAAGGTAATTCGCCGGCGGTAGGACCGTTCCAGCGACATACCTCGCGATCGAACCATCGCCATCGGGCACCCATTGCAGCGAAACCGGAAACAGCGGTGGGGTGATCCGTTCCCAATAGTCCGCCGCGCAGGCCGGTTCAAAACCGCTAGGGCCACCACAGGCTGGAGATTTCCGACCGATACGCGAGCCGTCGCGGTCATAGAGGACCAGATCCAGGAGAACCGCCTCATCGGAACCCGGATCCCGGTAGACGTCTTTCACCTTCCCGACATTTCTGTGATCGCCACGGGATGCGACCCAGTCGCCAGGCTTGAAAGGAAACGGCTTCTGCATGGCATGATCTCCTGGGTCCGATGAGAATTTCAATGAGCGTCTGGAAGAGAGTTGAACTCGTTCTTCACCTTTTCGACTTCTTTCTTCCGCGTTTTCTCGTTTTCAGAATTCGTCGAAGATCCGGAAGAGATGATCACCGCCGGGCGATTTTCCTTCTCCATGCGTTTAGCGTTCTGTTCCACGATCGCAGAGCTGACCGCCGGCGCGGAGATATCGTTCCTGGGCATCCAAACCGATGAGCGGCCAGCGGTCAGCAGCGCCAGGACCAGAACGGTCCCGAACAGGAGAAGGCGCCCGACAGGCAGGGCTGCGGCTTGAGATGCGGATTTCCTGGCGTTGTGGTTCCTGAGAGTGCCCGCGATCCCAGAAACGGCAAACACCGCAATGGACAGACAGGCAATCAGAATGGCCCAGGAAAGAAGGATATACGAAAGTGTCATGGCTTTTCCTTTATTTTGATTGAGCAAAGGGGCGGATAACCGCCCCGATCCCATCATTGGCGCGCGGCTTCCCGCGCTTTGCGCTGATCCTCGAAGGCCTTGCCAAGGCCGCCGATCATCACCGAAGGGTTGTTCAGGGCCTCGGTGGGCAGGAAGACGATCTGGTTGTCGGATTTCGCCAGCTCTTCGAGGATCCGAAGACCGCGCTGAGCGACGAAGGCATCGGAGAAGCCCTCCTTCAGCTTCTGTTCGACCAGGACCTGGGTTTCAGCCTCTTTCAGGTCGACAGCCTGCTGAAGTTTGGCAACTTCCAGCGCGGCTTCTGCTTCGCGCAACGACACTTCCTTGTTGGCTTCCGCCTGCAGGATGGCGATCTCTCGCTCCTTGCGCTTCAGCTCAGCTTCGGTCACGACCGAAGGGGGCTGTGCATCGTTCAGGCCGAAGTTCAGCACCTTGACCGGCCGGCCTTCAAGGGCCTCGACCACCTCCGCGAAAAGCTCGGCACTGATTGAATCACGGTTCTCCATGACCGTCGCGATATCATATTTCGCAAGCACGGAGCGTGCTTTTTCACGCACGATCTGCTGGGCGTAGGTCTCGTAGACCGTGGAAGCGCGGATCGCCTTCACCCTTTCCGTCACCGGCTGGGCCGAAACCCGGCTGAAGATCATCGACAGGTCCTTCTCGGTATCCGAGGTGGCAAAGGTGCCACGGACATCGACCGTCAGGTTCAGGCGATCCTTCGGCATATAGAGCTCGAAATTCTCGGAGATGCCGTAATCGCTGATCTCCGCGATGATCAGCGAGTCGCACGTCAGGCACATGTTCGACAGCCGGATCTTCGATGGCGGCAGGACGCCCTCTTTCAGGCCGGCGCTGGTGCTGATCATTCCGCGATGCGCGGTCGGCACCTCGACCGTTTCGCCGATACAGCCGGCGAGGGAGAGCGCCATGCCCAATGGGACGAGGACGCGCAGAAAACGGCGAAAATTCATGGTTCATCCTTTCAAACTCGAGGCTTCTGCCCTTCATGCGAAAACTATCATCGTGAGGTGTTTGCAACAATAACATTTTCGCATGACATGGAATCCCGCTCAGGAAAGGAATTACCGTTGATTTTTCCAGAGAACCATATCATGTGGTTGCACCTTTCATAGTGCCAGGGATGTCGGGAATGCAGTTTGTAATCAGTTCGGACCTCGAAGCCGGAAGCAGTCCACAGATCAAGCGGATCTTGTCTGGGAAGGACGTACGGATCGCTTCGGCATTCCTTGGCAGCGGAGCGGAAGACGCTGTCCAGGCAGGGTCCAGGCTGATTTGCGATATCGGCATGGGCGGCACAAACCCCCACGCATTGAAGGCGCTTTCCGAAAAGCTCGGCGAAAACCTGAGATGGCTGCCCGACTTCCATGCGAAGGTATATCTCTCGGACGAGGGCTGCGTTGTTGGCTCGGCCAATCTTTCAAGCCGCGGAGTTGGCTTTCTTTCGCCCGCCAGGCTGATCGAAGCTTCAGTGCTCATGGACGGGAATGAGGAGGCTGCCCGGACCGCGGCCGATTGGTTTGAAACCAACTGGAAGGAGGCTTCCATCGTCGGCCCAAGGGAAATCGCCTGGGCCCTTGCCACCTGGAACTCCGACAAGCGCGGTGCCCCGGTCGGGAAGCGGAAATACGGATCCTTCCTCGAGGCGCTCGAGGACCAAACGGGTGTCGCGCGCGAATGGAAGTATATCCTTACCAGGGAGCAGTTAAGCCCTGGCTTCGCAAAGGCAGCCGCCGAAAAGGAGAGCGAGATCATCCGCGCGGCAGGATGGCAGCCTGAAGGCAAGATCGACGTCTATGCCAATCTGAAGGGGGCCGACGACATGGGCGGTTACTATATCGGCCTCCATCGCGGGGGCGGCGGCCGGCTGCACCTGCTCGCGCTGCGCTTCATCGGCAATATGGACCTGGAGGATATCGATGATGAGGACGACTCCGGCACCGCATCCTATTTCGCCATTCTTCCCTGGTCCGTGACCGGAATGCCGGCGTTGGGCGATGAGGATAAAAAAGCGAAGGGCGCCCTGAGCGCGGCTATCCGGGATGCCCGGAAGAAGAGGTTCGGTCGTGCGATCAGTGCGAGCAAATTTGCCGGCGTCCTCCGTCAAGGCCTGACTCTCGCCGAGGACCGACCCTCCTGGGGAAGCGCATGAAAAAAAGTGGGTCGAAGATATGCCCCCCTCCAAGCTACGGCATTGGTGGGGGGCATGGGTCTTGATGAAGCACGATCACATGGCGTAAACGAGCCCATCATCATCAAGATCGAGATTGACCGGTCCCCAAGCCTCGCAGGCGTTGGTGAGGCGCTCGGCCGCTTCTTCGGCTGCGCCGGTGAAACCGCGATCCCAATATCCGACACCTGCGCCGTCGCGGGTGAACAGGAAATCGATCCCGGCGTTCTCCATCGTATATCGATCACCAGGCCGCGAGCCTGGCGCGATCAGGATCGCAAGATCTGCGGCATTCTCCTCGCAGAACCTGGCGCAATCCGTTTTCATTTTCTCAAGGGTTTCCAGTCCAAGATCCGTGAAACCGTGTTCCTTCAGATCCGGCTCACCGTCGCACTCACCCAGCGGCGCCGTGAAGAAGACAGCGGAAATATATCCTCGCAAAAAGGGAGGAAGGCTCCTGAATTGCTCGGTTGCACTGCCCCCAAGGTAGAACTGGTCTCCCGGAGGACGACGGGAAGGGTCATCGAAATGCATATCGTTATTCCGTTCCTCAGAGGCCTGGGCCGCCATTGCCTGCAACGCCAACCACCTCGGGATCCCTGGCGACCCATTCGATGGATTCATCATCATCAGGAAGATAGCTGGAGTTGTCGAAGTCATAGCTCCGCATCATCTCCAATGCTTCTTCTTCGGTATCGGCCTCGACCAGGAACGTCCTGTCGTAGGTCTCGACGACACGCGCCTTGATTTCGAATTTTGCCATGGATCACTCCTTAAAGCGACAACGGGTCGTTTTCCGGCTCTGATGCGGCCGCATGAATGGCCTCGATCAGCGCGATTTCGCATTTCAGCGTGTGCTTCAGGTTTTCGTAGACGAGTTCCTGGCTCGGGAAGTTAGCCTTCGCCTTCTTCAGCATGGGGAAGAAAAAATCATTGGTCTCGTCGATGTATTCCCGCTGTTTCTCCAGACTGAACACGCCGACCATGGACGAATGGTTGTGATGGCGATCGGCACCTTTCACCACCGAGGCGATCGGGTCGGCTGCGATTGCCTCGAACACAAGCTCCGGGCGCCGCTTGCGGCCGCGGACGACTTTGGTCAGCGCGTCGACAGCACTGGCTGTCATTGCCCCGAAACGGTCGCGGATATCGCGATCCGATACGTCAAAATCTTCCCGGACATCATGCAGGAACACCGCAGCGAAGGTTTCCTGCGGATGCTGAAGGGATGGGCTCAATGTCCTCAGATATTGCGCGATGGAAATCTGATGATCGAATTCAGGAGTGATGCCATCCTTCCGCGTCCCGGTATGAAACCCGCGCGCATAGTGCATCGCGTCCAGGGCCATGTAGTGACCGCGCCCTGTAAGCCAGCCGATGAGCTGGGTCTTTCTCTTCTCGATCTCGAGCATCTTTTCATCCATAAGCTTTCCTTTTCGCATGAATTTACATGGCCGGGACCGGAGCCCTCAGTCCTTCGATAACGGCTTCTGCCGAAGGAAGCCCGGACAATTCCGGATCCTCAATGTCGATCTGTGCAAGTCCCAACTCGGGAGCAAGGGAATCCAGGACCCTGTAAGGCTCGAAATTCGTGACCTGTCCGGGATATCCCATCATGTTCGAGGTGAATGCGATCGGCCCATGCAAGCCGTTCACGATCCCCCGCCTAGCCTGATGGGTATGCCCCGAAATCCAGGCATCCACCTTCAAGCCAAGAACGTCTTCACGCAGGTCACTGACATAGGCAGGCGCGTAAGGTCCTTTTCCGGCACTCTCGGCCAGAACCTCCGGAACCGGGAGGTGATGGGTCATGACAACGGTCGGACCGTCGAAATCCTTGCGCAACGCCTCGACCAACCAGGACCGGTCATGAAGATGCATGGCGCGTGTGTCTTCAGGCTGAAGATAGCGGTCGCGGACCTCATCCGACACGATGATCTTTCGATAGTCGTTGATGACCACAGATGCCCCGAACATCTGGTCCTGGTGATTGCCGACGATGTCGAAATCGGTCCACAGAGTGCATGCAAGCAAGCGCGTGCCCGCAATCTCCATGCTTTCCCGATCCAGGACACGAATATCATGGCCCTGTTCGCGGGCGCGCTTGACCGCATCGGACATGCGTCCCGGCAATGATGTGAACTCATTGTGGTAGAATTCGTGGTTCCCTCTGATAGAGATCACGGGGACCTTCCAGGCCTCATGGATCTCCACCAGCGCATCGACATGGTCGATACCGCAGGCGAGGTCGCCTGCGATCAGGATCCCATCGACCGAGCCTGCAGGGCAATCGAATGTCGGCATGGGGAAGTCGACCGGCTGCGAGGCATTGCCGAATTCACGATGCAGGTCCGACCATTGAAGAAAACGCGCCATGCCGTTGATCCCGGTTGTTCTCTCCCAGTTTAGAATGCCCTTGCGAAAAAGACACGCCAGAAATAGAATGATAAGCACTTTCTCATAAGGCGAACGGGCAGGGTAATGGCGGCTGAAGTTCGATCTGACTTCCTCCAGATCATGCAGGAGCGGGGATTTGTCTCCGCCTGCACCAACATGGCGGCACTCGACCAGATGCTGACCAAAGCGCCTGTCACCGGCTATATCGGCTACGATGCCACGGCGCCAAGCCTGCATGTCGGGCATCTGGTGAACATCATGATGCTGCGCTGGTTTCAGCACTGCGGTCACAAGCCGATCGTGTTGATGGGCGGCGGGACCACCCGGATCGGAGATCCGTCGTTCCGATCGAGCGAACGCCCCATGCTGACCCATGAGGAAATCGCTCGCAATATGGAAGGTCTGCTGAGACCATTCCACCTTCTTCTTGACGATCCCACCAACCCGCCGCTCATCCTGGACAATGCGGATTGGCTGGATGGCCTGAAATTCATCGATTTCCTGCGGGACATCGGTCGTCATTTCTCGGTCAACCGCATGCTGTCCTTCGATTCCGTCAAGATTCGGCTGGACAGGCTGGAGAGCCTGAGCCTTCTCGAGTTCAACTACATGTGCATGCAGGCTTATGACTTCCTGCACCTCGGCAGGGTGCACGGCTGCCGGTTGCAGATGGGAGGATCGGACCAATGGGGAAATATCGTCAACGGGATCGAGCTTGCACGACGGGCCGACGGGCGTGAGCTTTTCGGTCTGACAACGCCGCTCATCGAAACATCCGATGGAAAGAAGATGGGCAAGTCTTCGGGCAAGGCCATCTGGCTCAATCCGGACATGCTTTCGGCCTACGAGTTCTGGCAGTTCTGGCGCAACACTCATGATGCGGATGTGGGCCGTTTCCTGAAACTGTTCACGGAGCTGCCTGTTCCTGAATGCGACAGGCTGGGAGCCCTCCAGGGAGCAGATATCAACGAAGCCAAAAAGGTCCTCGCCGACGAGGTCACAATGCTGATCCATGGTCCAGACGCGGCACGAGAGGCCTCGGAGACGGCCGGTAATGTCTTCGGGCAGGTCGGCGACGGATCCGGCCTCGACGAGATTATCGTCTCGGCGGATGTGCTCTCGGAAGCGGTTTCCGCATCCAGGATCGTTGTCCTTACCGGACTGGCCGCTTCAGGCAAGGAAGCAAAACGCCTGATCCAGGATGGCGCTGTGCGCTTTGACGGATGCCTGGTCGACTTGGCCACGAGAACGGACCCGAACCACATCCAGGACGGGTTGGTCGTCTCGATCGGGAAAAAGAAACACCGGATGCTCCGGGTTTCTTGAAAGGAACGGAAAGGAAATACGATGTCTTCATATCCGCGCTCCCTGGAGGGATTCAACCGCGCTTTCGAACAGGCGAAATGGATGGCCAGAAACCATCCGGACAAGTCCTACGGTCTTTACGTGGATATCGACAGGCCGGATGAATACGGTCTGTCGCTTGCCTCGCTGATTGCCAAGGAAAAGGTCGCTCCTGGCACCGCGGCGAACATCATCGACGCGGAAGGGAATATGACCCGCATGTTTGCCGAGGACGACGGGCCTGAACCGGCCTGAACCGGTTGTTCATTCATGAGCATGGAGAAAGCGAAAGCCGGCACATTGTGTCGGCTTCATGATTTCGTCGCCTGATCCGTTCAACGCTTGTTGCCCAGAAGTCTCAGCAGGGTCAGGAAGAGGTTGACGAAATCCAGGTAGAGGGTCAGTGCGCTCATCACCGCGACCTTCCGCAAACTCTCATCACCACGGCCCGCAAGCTGCAGATACTCACCCTTGATCTTCTGGGTATCATAAGCCGTCAATCCGGCGAAAATCAGGACACCGAGCACCGAAAGCGTAAGGTCGAGGGCTGTAGACTGAACGAAGATGTTCACCACCATCGCGATGATGAGGCCAAATAGACCCATGATCAGGAAAGCTCCCACGGCGGAGAGATCCCTTTTCGTCGTGTAGCCAAAAAGCGACAGTCCGGCGAAAGCCGCGGATGTGACGAGGAAGGTCTGGACGATTGATCCTGTCGTGTAGACGGCAAAGATCGTGCTCATCGACAACCCCATCAATGCGGCGAAGAGATGAAAGACGATTGTCGCTGTCCGTCCCGAGATCTGCATGATGCCAAAGCCCAGAAGCAGAACGATCGCCAGGGGCGACACCATGATGACGAAAGCCCAGGGGGTCATGAAGATGGCATGCCCAAGATCGGTTAGATAGGTTCCATTGGTCATCACATGCTTGGTCTCCGTTCCGGAAATCGCAAGGCTCGCCACAATCCATGCCGTCAATCCCGTGACCATGAGTCCCATGGACATCAGGGTGTAGACCCGGTTCATGTGATCCCGAAGCCCCAGATCGACATTCTCTCTGCCTGGATTTTGTGCAGAGGGCGCGGTCACGGCATATTTTTCCATTATGAACTCCAGAGGACTATCCTGTATGATATGTTGGTGGCGGGGACGCCTTTCGCAAGCATTTTCGCACGAAATTCAATGCGATGATGGCAGTATGTCCTGCCGGTCAAGAAATGGACGCGTTCACACTTTGGAGGGCAGCTATCCAAAAGTGTCGGATAAAAAATACCGCTTCCCACTTATATTGCTCCAGTCGCAAGAATGATGTTGATTTTTCCTTCAGGATAATCGAATCAACCAAGCGCGGCAGCCATCGTCGGCCCCTATAAAAGATGTGCGTATGAATGTCTGACATCATCAATGCGGTGACGAGCCTGCGGGAGCGTCTCGAAAAATCCGAATATAGTCATGATCTTGTTGTCACCATCGCCGAGGATTGGGAGGTCAACCCGATTCTGCTAGAGCGGAAGTTTTTCGAGACCTTCGGGATGTCTCCGGAGGAGGCAGCCACAAAATCAACCTGGAGGAATCGGATCAGTTTCGCCAGGAAGGACGCCGGGATCATGGCGCGTAATTTCGCACCGGCATCCTTGAGCTTCGACCTTGGTGACGGGCGGGCGCCCATGCGGGTGAACGGTGTCGTCGTAACCACGGTAAACCGCAAGGATTACGTGGTGATCGCGATCCATGAAGGTCAGCTCATGGCCATCGAGCTCGGCAACGCGAAATCACACGGAAACCCGATTTCCACCTTGTCGATCGACAAAGACTTCAAGGGTATCGAAGAACTTACCGAGCAGCTCCGCAAATCATTCAACCTGGAAACGCCAAAAGAAAAAGGCGATGAGGACATTGCGCCGGATTTATAGTAATCGGCCAATTCAACTCAGCCGGTCTTTGACATATTCCCGGAATGACCCAAATCTTCTATTCGAAATCTGCCAGCTGGAAAAATCGTGTTTCACCGAAACAACGAAAGCCAGTGCCATGACGAATATCACGGCAATTCTGAACAATGGTCCAAAATTGATTGCCTGATCGCCTCCGGATATTAAATAACCAATAAATGGGGCGATGAGCCCGACCGCCAGATAAATAGCGGCGATCTTCCTGTTATGAGCCGCAAAATGGTCGAGCTTATCGGCCGGAAAATCATTCTGCTTCACGGCCTCCGCAAATTTTGCCTTTCCTCCGTCGTGATGGCGGCCGTTCAGTCCCTTCAGGAAGTCCGTCCTGTCGAGCCGTGCCGGCCTGGCGGAGTTGCGGGCCTCTTCGATGACCGTCCTCACATGCTTGGAAGCCCGTTCTGTCTGATAGGCCGGCTGAACCTTCCGCCAGGCCCAGCCCCCCACCTTTCTGGTGAATCCCCGTTCGCTCATCGGATCAATCCTTGTTGATATATTCCTCGACCAGCAGAGAACGGATCTGGCCGGGCATGATGGTTGCCGGGCGCTGATCCGGCTTCCATGGCATCAGGATGATCTCAGGGATCTTGTCGACATCCGCGGCGCCGCCTTCTTCAGCCTGCTCGATCAGGGACGGGTCCGCGCAGCCCCCAGCCGCCATCCGCTGCATCAGATGGTTGTTGTATTCCTCTGGAGACATATTGTGCGCAGCCGCGTCTGCGGCATTGAGACCCGAAGGAGAGAACCCGCTCTCGGCCCATTTCTGGAAACCGCCCATGCCAAGCATATGGGCAGCGACGCCGGCGGCGCCGTCGCTCATGGGGACGCCGTTCACGACCTGACCCGGGGTGTAGAACTGCTTGACGTAATTCACGTTTGTCTGGGTGAACGCGGCAAATGCGACGTTCTGCGCATTCTGGTTGTTGAAGAAGTCGTCCCGGCTGTTGACCCCGAGAGCCTGCGCTTTGTCGGTCCAGACGACGCCCGACCATGAGCTTGTTCCCTTGCCTGCATTTCCCGAAGAGGCCTTGGTGATGAAACCCGCATCCACCAGTGCGGCAGCCGTCAACTGATAGGCTCCGGTGGCACTCGAAGAAGGGTTGGTCGAATGCCAGGGTTTACTCGCTGCCGCCTCGAACCCCATGACGATATCGGCATAGCTCCTCGACGAGCCATCTGCAGCGGTGCAATCCATACTGCCGGATGCATAACCCCTCTCTGGCAACGCGAATGTCGCCAGAAACGCCAGGGACAGGATCGCCGTGGTTGATACGAGTCGTTTCATTTTTCCCATCTCCTTATTGACGTGCTCATTCCAGATCGATCATTGCCATCTGGCCGGCCGAAAATGTCACCAGGGTCGATCCCGCTTCATCAGGTTTGCGGAAAATGCTGGGAGCATCGACACTCTTCGCATCTACGAGGACTTCGCCATCATTGCTGGTCACAAAGAACCTGTTACCACTTTCGCCATAATTTCCGGCAGGACCGAAAAGCATGTAGACGCGTTCATTGCCCGGATTTTTCGTTGTCAGTTCCAGTTCGTAGAAAATCGCATCCTTCGCATCCAGATTAAGATCCGGAATAGCCTCATTGAGAGGAGCGACATCCTTCGGCGACGCGTCGAAGGCGACTCGCCCTTCAAGAAGTCCACCGAGGATGTAGAGCGCATCGCCGCTGTAACCCCAGGTCACCCCGTCCGACCAGACGATCGGGGCGCCGGAAACATCTTCGACCCTGACCTCCTTGGCGAAGGCGCCGCCGACCGGCTCATATCCGTTTTCCTTGCGGGCCACCATTTGCCATTCGCAACCCAGGTCATCGCAATTGTCGAGGACGATCACGGCCGCCGGCTCTCCGTTCTGACCGAAGTCGGCGTAGAGGACATTCCGGACTCCAAATTCGGCGTCGACGAGCTCGACATAGGCATAGAGCTCGTCGGCCAGATCGAGAGATGGCGCTGCCACGGCCTCAACGGCCCCTTGGTTGGCTTCCTGAGCGTATCCGGGCAGCGCGAGTGCCGCAACGAGGGCAAAAGCTGCAATGGGGCTGTGCGGGTTCATCACATCGTTCCAATGGTTGTCAGGGTGAATCTATTCAGAAATGCGAAAAACCTAGCGCAAAAATGACAATCACTTGGGGAAAACGGACTATCCTTTACCTGATTACGATGAAGTCGTATCCGTTGGCGCTTTCCGGAATGATGATCGAACCGGTCCCGGATCGGAACATCTGTGGAAGCTGCAGCGACCATCCTTGCTCGATGATCTTGTTGTCCCGATCCGTTATGACGAAGGGGTAGCCTTTCGGTCCGCCAAAATTCCCGAGGCTGCGATCGTAGAAGATCTTCTCGTTGCCTGGATGTGCGGCCGTGATCTCAGCGATGCGAAGCTCGGTCTGATCTACGGTGAAGATCAGGTCAGGAAGGTCGTCGGAGAGATCACGGATCTCGTCTTCACTCGGCCTTGTCCTGACGAGACGATCGAGCAGGCCGCCATAGGGATAGATCCATGTCCCGTCATAGGCCCAGGTCACGCCATCGGAGAGGATGATGGTGATGCCGCCGGCATCCGCAAATTGGACCTGCTGTCCCCAGGATGCTCCTGAGATCACGTATTCTCCGCCCCTGTAGGTCAGCAGTTGCCATGCGCAACCAAGATCGTCGCATTCGTCCAGCATGACAAGGCCTGCCTGGACGCCATCATCCAGAAGATCGGCGTAATGGACCTCCCTGACGCCGATATCCTTGTCGATGCCGGTGATCCTTTCATAGAGCAGATCCTCAAGGGGGCGCTGCTCAGGGGGATCTTCCGGTTCTCCCGTAAGCGCCTGAATGGCATCGGATGCAATATCGATACCTTCTTCAGCCAGGACCGGGGAAGAGATCAATGCGGCGATCGACAGGAAGATGGATGCTTTCATGGCGGCCTCGTGTTCTGGCCATGAAATTATGAGAAAAATGAAATTTTCAAAGAGCCGGACCGGAGGATATGCTTTCCAGCATTTCCCGTTCATCATTATCCCGAAGAATCTGGTCGATCACTGGCGAGGTGTGGGGAGGATACTCACGACCCTCCATCACGATTGCCAGGTTTCTTTCAAGCAATTCGATCTCCAGGGATCGGGAGCCGATAGGATTGAACTGATTGCCCTTGCTTCCCGATATGACGACATGAGCCAGAACCCTGTCGTATCTGTCGCGGACGGTTCCGTCCCATCCCTGCTGGGGGTGAATGAAAAGGGCTCGGTCTCTTACCATCGACTGAACTTCCTTTTTCACCACATCCCCGACAGAACCTGCGTCAGGATCGATGCCAAGCGCTCTCTTCTCGGCATCGTAAATCGTGGTCATGCGGAGCTCGGCCGTGTCGACATTCGGCAGGCGGACCCTGAAATGGGCGAGGGGTTGTCCACCTGCATCACGCCTGGCCGGCATGAACTCGCCACGTTCATCGAAATATGACATGATCGCGAATGTATCCCCGTCGATCACCAGGTAATCGCAGGGCCTGCAGAAAATCAGGTGATCTTCACGCGATGGAAACATCCGCGATCACTCCACTCACATCGACATTCCTGACGGTGATACGGCATCGGCACGATTCTCCCGCTCGGAACGCAGTGCATGCAGTTCTGAGATCGCCACGCGGACCGGCAGATGTTCCATGTTCAGCGCGATGAACGCCGGCGTCTCCGGAGGATCGATATCGGATCCGTCCGGCCCGCGGAAAGCATTGATGTCGCCATTTGCCATGAACGCTTCCAGACCGGACCGGACGGCCTCGTTTCCGAGTGTCGTCACGAAATCGCCATGCTCCCAGGTGTTGACGTAGAGGACGTTTCCCTCCTCGGGATGGGCCCGGAAGAAGGCGTTCGGGCTTCCGACCAGGGAGCCATCGGGTCCTTTCGAGAGCATATTGATGCCTTCGAGAACGGATCCTGGCAATTTCGCCAGATCCGTCAGCGAGATCATCGCGTAGATCACTTCACCATCAGCCTTCCGGCCGGCGTCGTAACGCACAACGATGCTGTTCTCCCGGCCTCCGGGCACGTCATCCGGGACATCAACGCGACGCGTATGCGCGACTGCAAGGGCATGGTTCATCGGTTCCACCTTTCAAATTCAAGGGATTACCACTTGTTCATGAGGGATGATGGCACCAGGGCACGAAATTCCCAAACCAAATGGACGAAAAAAATCGGCCTCGATCGGCCAATTCCCGCTCTCATACGCGAATCCACAACGAATAACGGAGCTTCGCATGGAAAACATGCCTTCCGGCGCTATTATTGCATGCGAAAATGATTAATGAAGATGAGTTGCCTATGCTTGGCAGAAGATCCTTCCTGACAAACCTCGCCTGTGCGGCCTTGGTGCCGGCGACCGCCGTTCTGCCGGCCATGTTGCCGACCTCGGGTTTTGCAAACACCCCAAATCGGGCGGGAAGCAGGCTCGACAGCCTGGTCCGGGATATCGAGCCCGTGCTCGAGATCTACAACACCAATACCAAGGAACGCGCGAAATTCAGGTTCTACCGTTCATCCGGCTACAACATGGATGCCGTTCGCGAGTTCAACTGGATCATGCGGGATTGGCGCCAGCAGGAAACCCGACAGATGGACATCCGGCTCCTCTGGGGGCTTGCCGCCCTGCGGATGAGCGGCATAAAGGCGGGAAATCCCGGCCTCATTCATGCAAACTCGGGCTTCAGGACCAACAAGACCAATGATTTCCTCAGAGCCAGGGGGTATGGCGCGGCCAAGAAGTCGCTTCACCTCGAGGCAAAGGCCGTCGATTTCACAATGCCGGGCGCAAAGGTCTCCGATCTCGCTGAAATCGCCGAGTGGCTGGAGATCGGAGGAACGGGGCATTACCGGAATCGTTTCGTTCACATCGATTCCGGGCCGAAACGCAAATGGTATGGCTGAGGCGATGGCGGACACCGCAGGTGATGCCTGCGGCTTCCCGGATCATCCGTAAGGTGCGGGCTCAGGAATATCCGTCGACAGCGAAGGATCGTCACGTTCCGCATCTGCCACCGGCTCCTGGCTCCTGAGGTTCGCCGCCACCCCCTTCTCCCGTGATGACCTGCCCTCATCCAAGGCTTCCAGAAGCGGTTTGCGCATATCATCGGGAATCTTGTTGAGCCAGAAGAGAACCCTGTGCCTGGCGCGCTTCTGTAGCGGGGATGAAATATCCTCACGCACCAGGTTTCCGGCATTCTCCAGCGCATCCTCAATCTGCCGGCATACGGCCGGATTCCAAACCGATTTCGGGATCTTCTTGAGCGTTTCCTTGCCTTGCGGGGTCGGCTTCGGGAGCCCGGGGAAATCCCTGAACTCGATATCTTCGGACTCCACCGCCACATTGACATGGGCGGCATAGGTGGATGGGCGTCCAATGCCTTCGATGACCATCGTTTCAAGAAGAACAGCGTCCAGAGGCCATTCCTTCACCGAAGTCAGGAAGTTCCTGGTCCATGGGAAGTTGAACCCTTCATCACGGAACCACTCCAGATCCTGTAGCAGCTCGGCATCATCGCTGGCGATCCCCGCCTGATTGTCGATACCCCAGTTGCCGCGCTCCAGCGTGATTTCCCGGGACGCCTCGAAGGCTCTTCGCGAGACCAAGATCGTCATCGCATTGATGACGCTGTCCCGATCCCATCCGCCCGGAGGTTTACGCAACGGCTTGCGGATCAACTCCCGCATCTGCTGCGTCGTCTTTGTGGATATCCCCACGACAGGATGAAGCGCCTCATGCGCATTGTCATGAGTCAAGGCAACCTGCTCGAGAGACGAGATCCGGCCTTCGGAACTGAGAACCTCGGCTTCAAGCCCGTCGAGGCCGCAGCCGAAGCCCAGCATGGTGACCCGGGAGGCGCTTTCGCTCGAGATCTCATGACTGTCCGTGCGGGGATAGCTGATCAGTCCACGAAGATAGGAGTCCTGCAAACCCTGCATGGCCATCTTGACGGGGATCCCATGATGGCGAGATGCATAGGCCAAGGCATCGGCCGTATTGAATGGCCTGACGGTCCCCATTCGCGGGGCGATGGCGGCGCTCAGGGATTGCAGGGGCCTGACGGATCCCGGGATCTGGCGGCCAGACCATTCCTTGGCAAGGCGAATGAGCGCCTGAACATGATCGGGCGTTTCCGTTCCACTGAGAGGGACCCTGGCGATGAACGGCCTGCCACCGGTCGCCGATCGCGCCTGGAAGGTGATCTCGCCAACCTCGGGACGGCCCCTCAGGAACTGGGGCGCGCGGTTGTTGAGATAAACGGCGCCGAGAATGGCCGAACGCACCCGGCCGACGGCGACATTCGCCATGCGCGAGAAAACCGCGCCGATCCACCGATCGGTTACGGCGCGAGCACGGCCCGGAATGGCATCATTGACCATCCGTCCAAGGCATTTCCTGACCGGCTTGGCCATGCTCATCGCATGACGAACGCCTTTCGCCGTGATCGGACCAGGCCGAACCCTGTAGATCGCGTCCACGCGTTCAGGTGCTGACCGGAAGATGATCTCAGCGACATCATAGGCGATCACATCGCCTTCGACATCGTTGTCCATGGCCAGAACGATATGTGCATTGGCCGGCGCGGCCTTTACGGCGTCAACGATCCTCCGAAGCTTCTCCGGATCTGGTGCGCGCCGCGCCTCAAGCTTGCCTTCCTTCCGCATGTCGATGCCCAGAGGGAACAGCTTGTCAGGAAACGAGCAGACGTGACCACCCGTCGGAATGACCTGGGCGGTCATTCCGAGGGATCTGACGATACGGGACCAGGCTGCCGCCTTTCCGTTCGCTTCGATGAAGATCAGTGCCTGCATTTGAAGTTGAATCTTTCGCCGTGTGTCATGACCATGCGCTTTGCATGTGAAAAAAAGAAGCTATCAGAGGTGCTTCCAGAAGAAAATTCGGAAGTTCATCCTCCCACGGGAAAATCCGGCATGAAGGTTCATCTTTCTCCAAGGATCTTCTCTTTTGCGACACGATATTCGTCATCGGAAAGCGCCCCGAGCTGAACCAGGTCCCAGAGGACACGGATATCAGTTCCGATCATCAACGGCTCGATCGGGGCAGGGGAGGCGGGCGTTTCTTCATGCGGATCCATGTCCGACCCATCGGTCTCATCCATCTCTACCTGCGCGACCTCATCATCCTGGATGAGTTCACCGGGAAGATTCTCAGGGGGTTTCACGTTGATCCGTTCCCCCGAGTATTTCCCGGCAACGGACTTGAGCGGCACAGCCGCTTCCGAGGGCAGGGCCTCGACCATACCAGCGGCAATCAGAGACGAGAAATATCCTATTTTCTTGGCGGCGTGATGAAGTCTCGCTTCGTTATCCTCATCGCTGCCCTCCTCATTCCGGACATGAAACAGCACGGTATTGAACTGATGCAGGACATCATCCGTCCATATCACCAGGGAGACCTGCGGGATGTCCTTTGTCTTGTCGATATGCTTCTGCAGAAGCTCCATGATCCTTCCATATGTGGCGCTGTCTGCCGCGCCGCCGGCAATCTGCTCGCGGCTTATCGAGACGACGGGAACCCGACCGGCCCTTATCTCGATGGCCCTGATCGACTGGAAAAGCCAGCGGCCCTCTATTTTCGCGATCTTCGCCTCCGGGAGCGACTTCCCGAGGATCAGGCATTTACCGCCGTGATCGACGATGCATATGGACCCGTCATCGGGGAAGTGATGAATACTCGAGTTCCGGTGCTCCTTGGTCAACCTGGCCAGGAAACCCGCCGGATCGTCCTTGCTGCGGAACGATATGCCGATCAGGAAGAAAATGACCGCGCCGGATAGAAATAAGACGATATCCATGTAGATCCCCGATCTGCTCTTAAATCGAGAAAAACGTCTGGAGAAAAATATCAAGCCATCTCGACCGGGGATCCACAGGTTTTCGCGGAAATGATCAGGGCGCCGGATTTCTCCGGCGCCCTTTCCTTCACTTGGTCCCGGGATTGCTCTTATTGAGCGGCTTCAAGAGCAGCGACCCTGGCATCCAGGGATTGCACCGCGGCCACGAGCGGGGCGATCATCTGGACATAATCGACAGCCTTGATCCCGGCCTCGTTCGTTTTCACCGCCATTGGAAGAACTTCTTCGACCTCCTGGGCAATGACACCGAGAGCGTGATCGCCGCTTTCTTTCCAGTCATAGGAGACGGGACGGATCTTGCGGATGAGCTCCATGCCTGCATCGGCATCGACAGTCTCGATATTCTCCTTCAGGTTCCTGTCGGAGAAGTAGAGATACATGCCGCTGTAGAAGCGCGTCGCATAGAGGTGGCCATTGTAGTTCAAGCGCACGGAAGCATTCGGGTTCGTGTTGCCGCCATAGAATTGCCCACTGGTCCGGGTGTATCCGGCATAAGCCATGACGCCAGCAGCATCCGTGCTCGCACTCCGGCGGAGATAGTTGTCCGCAAGGGCGAACGTCGTTCCGGTTTGCTTAAGTCCAGCGCCTGTGCCGTAGAGCTTGTCGACATAGCCTTTCGTCGCGGCATGTCCACCAGCCGTCGGAGTCGCCAGGCCGGTGATCGTATTGCCCAAAGCCTGAATGTTTCCGTCCAGGCGGATCGACTTGAACGTCTTTGCCCCTTCGATGGCCTGAGAACCAGATGTCCGAACAACCGTTCCGTCGACCTTGAAGCTCAGGTTCCCGGAAAGAGGTCCGCCGCCATCCAGGCCATCTCCGGCAGACAGGGTCCGTGAGCGAAGCGCATAGCGTCCGTCGCCCCAAACGGTATCGAAGCTCAGGGTGATGTCGGATGAGAGCGGCCCGCCGCCGCTGAGGCCGATGCCGGAATTGACCCGATTTCCGCTGATGTCCTTGGGAAGATCGATCGAGGTCACCAACCCGTCGACATATTGCTTTGTCGCGACATCACGTGGGTTTTGCGGATCGGCTGTGAATTCGATCCGGTTCCCGCTCATGTCGAGATTGGCTGTCGCCTTGTGGTCACCGAGATCGTCACCCTCGATATCATCGATCATCTTCTGAAGCGTCCGCAGGTTGACGCCTGATGTCGAGGTGGAGGGGTCTGAAAGACCGGTGATCGCATTGCCGTTCATGTCGAGAACGCGCGTGGCGACATGGTTACCGAGGTTGTCCTTGGCCGCGGCAGACTTCACGTCAACATAGTATTTCGTGGCGGCGTCGCCGTCGGACAGAGGTTCACCCATATCGACGATGGCGTTGCCGCCCATGTCGAGATCCGCGTTCGCCTGGTGGTTCCCGAGGTTGTCACCGGAGGATCCGTCAAGGGAATCTCCAGCGCCGAAAAAGCCCGGGCTCGAAACACCCAGGACACCGGAACTGTCAGTGCCTACCCTGTCGGCCAACGCCGGTGTCCCGGCACCAAGAGCGACGATCATGGCGCTGAGGAGCAGTCTTGTTTTTGCGCTTGCCATATCCATTCTCCTGAATGGCTTCCAGTCTCTGTCACCTGAAACTAATCAAATTTGCGAAAATTCAATCCTGAAATTCTTGCGCAAGAAATGACACACCCGCAGGAAGAGGGCTTTCTTACCGGCGGGTGCATTGAGTTTTGGGAGAATTACTCCGCCTGAGCCTGTTCGACGATGAGCTTTTCAAGCCGCGCAATGCGGTTTTCAAGCTCCTGCCTCGATTTCTTCGCATCTTCGATTTCACCACGAAGGGTATCGTTCTTCTCCTTCAGGCTCGATACGGCCAGGGCCAGGGGAGGAACGATCTGGGTGTAATCCACCGCGAGAAGACCATCCTCGGTTTTATGCACGGCCCAGGGCATCACATCCTGGAACTCCTGCGCAATCACGCCATATGCGAAGTTCCCGCTTTCCTTCAGGTTATAGGAGACGGGTCGAATTCTTGACAGAAGCTCGAGTGCGTCGCTCGACTGGATGGAAGCCACATTCTCCTTCAGGCTTGCGTCAGAGAATGTGTTGAAGCTGTGCCCATAGACGGGTCCATGCATCCTGATCTCGCCACCCGTGCCAGGATTGACCTTGATCCCGTTATAGGCCTCCAGAGGAACGTTGAACTTGGCAACCCGGCCGGGCGTGCTGGAATAGACATGCAGACCCCCATCGATCCCCACCTGGCGGAAGAAGTGAACGAACCGGTAGGTCATCGATGAGATGACGCCGGACCCCCCGTCGGATGGATCGACACCATTGCCATACAGGCTGCTGTTGGTGATCTGTGCCGTTTTCGGAATTTGAACGAGCAGGGCGGGGGAGTTGAAGTTCGTCGTGCCGCCTTCTCCATATGTGTCACCAGCACTGAGGAAGAGCTGGATCCGGTTGCCCACTGTCGTATTGGCATAGCCCGCGCCAACCCGGAAATGCGTATCCGTCTGCGGAGCGAGATCGTTCGGGGTCAGCTTCAGGATGTTGGACGGGCTGCTTGCAGCGCTATTGAGGACTAGCCCACCCCAACCATTCACCACCGGGCTTGTATTGAACGTCTTCTGGCCCGTGATGGTCTGGGCGCCGGCCAGTTTGACCGCAGCGGCATCAGCAGCGTCGACATAGGACTTCGTCGCCGCCTGGGCGCCGCCCGTCGGTTCGGCCAGGCCTGTGATCGTATTTCCATTGGCATTGAGATTGCCGTCCAGGCGAAGCGCGGAAAAGGTCTTCGTGCCGGCGATGCTTTGATTGCCGGTCAGGTTGACGGTCGGCAGCGTGATGGCCGCGCTTCCATCGAAGCTCACGCCATTGATGTTGCGCGCTGTCGCAAGCCTGCTCGCCGTGGCCGCATTTCCATTGATCGAACCTGCAATCGTGCTGGAGAAGGTTTTCGTCCCGGCGACGGTCTGGTTGCCCGTGGTGTTCACGGTTGGAAGCGTGATGTTGGCACTCCCGTTGAAGCTCACGCCATTGATGGTTCTGGCGGTGCTCAGCCGGTCGGCCGCAATTGCGGCATCCGCTTCCTTGACCTTCGATTTCCAGGTGTAGGTGCCGGCATTGCTGTGCGAGCGAAAGCCGTAGATATTTCCCTGCCCATCGACAGAAAGGCCAATCGATCTCGAGGCACTGGTCTGCGCCATGATGCCGAGGGTGGTGGTCGGATTGTCCGTCGTGCCCTTGGTTCCTCCCAGATCGGATACATAGAATCCGTTCGGCTGAGCGCCTGCCGCAGTGCCGTTCACGTCGAACGTGCCACGCACATTGATCGGATCGGTAAAGGTCTTCGTGCCGGCGATGCTTTGGTTGCCGGCCGTTCTAACGGAGGTATTGTCGAGCGAGAACTGCTTTCCGG